>Ga0247727_10000092_pt1 | contig 192688 bp, 164 predicted proteins | sample WisWelCaveWW1625_FD_202498 | JGI IMG/M metagenome (GOLD analysis project Ga0247727, IMG submission 202498) | Biofilm microbial communities from Wishing Well Cave, Virginia, United States - WW16-25 | ecosystem: Environmental > Aquatic > Deep subsurface > Groundwater > Cave microbial mat... | reverse complement strand
CGGTGATTTTGAAAGCCACGACCGCGCCGGTGCGCTTGATGACGAAGATGAAAGCTTCGAATGAGATCACCGTCGAAGCGTGGCTCAAGCGCGCCGCGAGCGTGCCCGCGAATCAAAGTCCGGCCAATATCGTCACGCTTTCGCTGGACACGAGCCATCGCAATTTCACGCTGGGCCAAGACCAGTCAAAACCGTTTGCACATGCGGCTGCGCACTACGGCAACGAATGATAACGCCACTCAATTCGCGCAAGAGAGATCGACGGTGGCGGAAGTTTCTCACGTGGTTTTCACGCGCGATCAAGCAGGCAACGTCAAATTCTATTTGAACGGCGCGGATTCTACGGCTCGTCCTCCAATCACCGGCAGCTTTGACAATTGGGACGGGAGCAGTAAATTTGCATTGGCGAATGAATTGACCGGAGACCGGCCGTGGCTCGGCGAGCTGTATCTCGTCGCGATCTACAGCCGCGCGTTGAGTAAAGAGGAAGTGCAGAGGAATTATGGGGCGGGGTTTTGAAGCAGAACATTCTTGCAACGGCTTGGCCGATGCATTGAGCACCTTTAAGATTTGATGATTCGTGAGACATGATAAACCTCGGCCAAGCCGAGGTTGGAGCACTTTAAAATGACCTATCAATACCTCCATCTCGAAAAACAAAACACCGTCGGCATTCTGCGCTTCAATCGTCCTGAAACATTGAATGCGTTTGAAGCCGTAATGGTGCAGGAAATTCCGGTCGCGTTGCGCGAGCTGTTGAGCGATGAAGAAGTGCGCGCGATCATTCTCACCGGCAACGGCAAAGGCTTCTGCGCGGGCGCGGACGTGAAGTATCTCCATGCACTCTCGCAAGAAAAAGATTTGGTGGCCGGAAAAATTTTAGTCGCGACCGGCAGTGAAGTGGTCGAGATGATTCACAGCGCAGATAAGCCGGTCATTGCCGCGCTCAACGGCCCGGCGGTCGGCGGCGGCGCGGGCCTCGCGCTCGCGTGCGATATTCGCCTCATGGCGCAATCAGCGAGTCTCAGCTTTGCGTTCATTCGCATTGGATTGCACCCTGATCTCGGTTGCACATACTTCCTGCCTCGCCTTGTCGGTCCTGCGAAGGCTGCGGAGTTGTTCATGACCGGCCGCATGATTTCAGCGAGCGAAGCGTTGTCGCTCGGCTTGACCAACCATGTGGCAGCAGACGAAGAGTTGCTGCCGAATGCTCTCAAGCTGGCTGACGAGCTTGCTGAGAAATCTCCGCTCGCGTTGCGCATGATCAAAAAGGGCTTGCAGCAGACTTATGAGCAAGCGCTCGACGCGATGCTGAAGTTCGAAGTCTATGGGCAGGCGTTGTGCTTCGAATCGAATGAAGCCCGAGAAGCTATTCAAAAATTTTTGAATGCCCGAAAAAAGTGAAAGCCTAGCGCTCAACAAAATGCAAAAGAATTTCCATCTCGACGGCTGGCACGTGCAGCCGGACACCAACGAAATCGCCAAGGGCAATGAAACGCTAAAGCTCGATCACAAAGTGATGCAGCTCTTGCTTTACTTCACGCAAAACGCCTGCAAAGATTTGGCGAAAGAGGAAATCATCCGCGCCGTTTGGGGCGAAGGCGTGTTCTCCGAGGAAGTGTTGACCGTTGCCGTCAGCTCGCTGCGCAAAGCATTGCGAGATGATTCGCGTGCGCCGCGCTACCTCAAAACCCTGCCGCGTTTCGGTTATCGCATGTTAGTCGAGCCCTCGTTCGCCCCACCCTCTTCACCGCAGTCTCAAAATAAAAAAAGCCTGCTCGAATTTCTTGATGAGCGCGTCGGCTTGCGTTTTTTGATCATCTCCGCCATTGTCATTCTTTTTTTGCTCATTCTTCTCACCAAAAGGCATCTGCACTGATTTTTTTAGAATATTTTAGAACACTTTAGACCGGCGCGTGCGTATGCCCTCGCGCTTTCTAAAAAAATAATTACGGCTTGAACGCAAAACCGCGAGGGCACGATGGACAAGCAATCTCCTACTCTCATTCACATCATCAACGCCTCCCTTCTCTTCGCTCTGGCTTTCAATCTCACTTACTTCTTGCACGAACTGGGATTGGCGCTCGCCGGGGCATACTGGGGCAACACTCCGGTTCTTTATCACAACAACATGAGCTACCTCAACATGGCGCGCCCGGAGCAGATTCTCGCTTTTGCTTTCGGGCCGCTGGCGGTTTTGTGCGCGGGCTTATTGTGCTGGGGCGCGCTCGGATTTCTGCAACGCGGGCCTGCTTGGCTCAAGCTATTGCTATTGTGGATGGGATTTCACGGGCTTTTTATTTTTCTGATTCAAATGCCGGGTATCGCTTTTGACGCGCACACTACCGATCTCACCAAAGCCTTCCATCGCAAGCGAGATTAGTCACGAGCTCTTTTGGAAGAGCATTGCAGAGGGCCTTGCCAAATATCATCGTTTGAAAAAGGAGCGTCCAAACGATTTCAATTTTGCCGAGAGCGAGCTGAACAATTTGGGTTATAACCTGCTCCGCCAACACAAGACGAAAGAGGCCGTGGCTATTTTCAAGCTCAATACCGAAGAGTACCCGGCTTCCGCGAATGCGTTTGACAGCCTCGCCGAGGCCTACCTCGCCAACAACGAGCCAGCACAAGCACGCGCATGTTACGAGAAAGTGCTGGAGCTGCTGCCTAGCGCAAATTACAGCGCGGATTTTAAAAGCCGGTTGGAAAGCGCCGCGAGGGGGAAGTTGCAGGAGTTGCGTTGATTGAGAAAGAGATTACTCCAAAAATAAGTAGCCCCGGCCCCTTGTGGCCGCTGATAGTTATATTCGTTGCGGGTTGGTTTGTAACACCCCTTGACGTTGTCATTCTGGAAGAACCTTCCCTAGCACTGGAATCAACGCCTTGTTTTTAGAGGTGTGCCAAGCGCCGGGGAAGTTCCTTACAGGATGACATTTCAAAAAGGACCATTACAAATTAACCCTGAAGCAGTATATAATAGTTGCAGTGCCCCACAAGGGGGCAGGGCTACGAAGGCAACGGCACTGAATCAGGATGAATGCGCTACGATTTTTCAAAAAAATTTTTCTAGCCGCTCGCTAGCGCTCGCTTTGCAAAAGCAAAGGCAACAGCCAAAGATTAAGAGCCAAAAAAGACAAAGCGTCAAAGAGTCGATTGTCCTCAGCGCACCGCACGAACGTGACCGTTGTAGCCAACAGGGCCGTGGTAGCAATAACCGGTGTTGAAAAAGACCACCCACGCCCGCCCCGTGCCTGGCTTATCCGCGGTCCAAATCCATCGCTGTGTGTTATCAAACTCCGCCGCAATATACAAATCGCCATTCTTCGTTTCGCGTTCCATCAAAGACATCGCCTCCTCCAACGTGGGTAAACGCCAATCTTCATAACCCGCGAAACGGTTCTTGTTCAAATCGCGAACGTATTGCTCGGCCTTCTCATACGTTATGGCTTTTGCGGAGCCGGATCGTTGCCAAGTCAGCTCCGTGGCATGATCAACCACCAATTTCTCGCCGCCGCGTTCGAGGCTTTCGTATTGGTGTGCCGGACCCTTGCCGCTCGCGTTATAGTTTTTATCGTAGAATTTTTTGGCAATGAGCATCGGCGTGACTTCTTCCACGGACAGCTTTGCGATTGGCTCGGAGCGCAGCTTGAGATTGGGCTTGAGAGCTTGCGCCGGTTTGGGCGCAGGCACAAGCGCGCGCAAGCGTTCCACTTCCTTTTGCAATGCCGCCACCTCCGTCGCCTTTTGCGCCACGACTTGCTCTTTGTTCTTCAACTCAGTTTGCGCGCGTTGATAGTCGGCTTGCAGCTTTTGCCATTGGCTCGGCGCAATGGCGGCTTGCAAGAGTTTTTCTTTCTCGCGCACCTGCTGCTCGGCCTCGCGCAGTTGGCGGCGCAGTTCTTCCATTTCGTGCGTGAGCGCGAACGCGTCGCGCGGCTTGAACTGCTGCACGGGATTCGCCGGCTGCTTGCGCCACTGCTCCAGCGTTTTCAAAGTTGAAGTCAACGCCTTCGTGAGTTTGTCCAAGCCTTTTTCATCCTGAACGTATTCAAGGCAGCGATAGCTGTGTACGTCGAACGGAACTTTGTCTTTCGTTTGAATGATCATGATGGTCTTGTTGTCGATCGCGTGCGCCACGCCCAGCTCGTAAAAAACGTTCGGCCGCGAGTCGGTCAAATCCGCTATGATCGCCGCGCTCTCAAAGATGTGCTCGATGATCTTTTGATTGATGTTGTACACGCCTTCCAGCTCGTCCACGCGCAGCGCCTCGAAGCCGGCCTGATCGCAGGCGGGCTTGATCGCTTTCCAATACACGTCTTTCATGTCCTCGCTGAACGGCATGATGACGAAGCAGAGTTTGGGAGTAACAGTCATGGTTTAAATTTCCCGTTTGAACGCGCCTATAATAATATCGTAGCCCTGCCCCCTTGTGGGGCATTGTGACGCGCACGAATTTGTTTATTGCAAAAGCCGCCCACAAGGGGCGGGGACTACTTTGGCTGGGGATATTCCCACATGAGCTGCGGGAGTCGTTCTTTGGTTTGATAAAGCTCGCGGCCGGTTTCGGCCACGAGCACGAGCGGCACGCGTTGTTGTTTGAGTTTGGCTAAAACCTTGGAACGCCAGCAGCGGTGAAAGCCGCAGCCCAAGGCAAAGCCGCGCCAACGCTTTTGCAGTTTCAAGCCCGCGGCTTCGGCCAATTGCTTCGCATCTTGATCGAACGCTTCATAATAGCAGCCGATTTGAATCAAACACAAAAAGCCTTTGAAATGTTTTTGCAGCCAGCGCACTTGTTGCCAGAGCCGAGACACGCGACGCAACGAGCGGTCGCGGCGCACGAGGCGGTGCGAAGATAGAGCAAAAAAACGCCCCAGAAAACTAAATTCTTTCCACAATCGGGCTTCGCAGCGCCGGGCTTGCGCGTGCTTGAAATGCCCGAGATACGAGTTCACGGTCGCGAGGCATTTCTGTAACGTCTCCTCGTCAAAGCGCCACACGATCGCATGCTCGCCGGCCGAACGACACAATTGCGCGCGCGCCTTTCTCAGCTTGGCTTTGAGATTGCCCACGACGCGCCGGCGCACGAGCGTGTATTGCGGCCGCACGATGAACCCGGCGAAGTCCACGCCGCCCGCGACCAGCCCGAATCGCGTCGCCCGGGGATTGAGCTGCACGCGCAAACGCGCGCCGGTGAAATCCGAGATGCGCGACGCCCATTCGCGCAAACGCTCGACTTCGTGCGCGAGCAAGAGCACGTCGTCAACGTAGCGCATGTAATAGCGGCATTTCAACTCGTGCTTGAGGAACTGATCGAGCGCATTCAAATAGACATTCGCGAAGAATTGGCTAGTAAGATTGCCGATGGGCAGGCCGCAAAAAGGCGGGGCGTGAAAGAGCGATTTGTGCGGCGGCAGGCCGTGGCGCAGATTGTCCCGATCGTGCAGCACGTAATCTTGCGTGGGATCATGAAACACGAGCACGCGCAAGAGCCAGAGCAGCGCTTCGTCATTGCAACGCGCGGCCAGCATGTCGAAGAGCAATCGCCGGTCGATGCTCATGAAAAAGTTGTGGAGGTCCAGCTTGAGATAATAGGCCGGCAGCGTGCCGTTGGCCGTAATTTGGCGGAGGAATTTCTGCAGCGTAGCGGCCGCGGCGTGCGTGCCTTTATTCGGGCGGCACGCGTAAGAATGATGAATGAAAACACGCTCCCACACCGGCGCGAGCGCGGCATAAACCAAGTGGTGGACGATGCGATCCCGAAACGCTGCGGCAAACACCTCGCGGCGTTTCGGTTTTTCCGTGTAAAAACAGATCGAAGTGGAAGGCTGATAACGCCGCTCCCGCAGCTCGGCCACGAGATCAAGAAGGTTCGCTTCATGATCGCGCTCGAAGGCTAGCGCGCTCGGCTTGTTCCGCTTTGTGGTAGCGGCTGAAGCTGCGCACGATCTCTTCGAAATAGAGCATGAGATCGTAGGCTTTTTTGTAGATGGGAAGGTGCTCGTATTGGGCCATGGCCTCGCCTCGTAACGCAGGCTTCCAGCCTGCTTAGTCCAAACGCAGTCAGGATGACTGCGCTACGATTTTAACTTTTTTTTTCTAGCCGCTCGCTAGCGCTCGCTCTGCAAAGGCAAAAGCAACAGCCAAAGATTAAGAGCCAAAAAAGAAAAAGCCTCAAAGAGTCGATTGTCCTCAGCGCACAGCACGAACGTGTAGGCTGCTGCCAACAGGGCCGTGGCCGCAATAACCGTAGCCGAAATCGACCACCCACGCCCGCCCCGTGCCGTACTTATCTGAAGTCCAAATCCACCATTGCTTCCGATCAAACAAGGGATCGAGATACAACCCTCCGTACTGCTTCGGCTCCATCAACGACATCGCCTCCTCCAATGTCGGCAGACGCCAATCGCGATAACCGGCAAAACCTTTCGCGTTCAATGCGGCAATATACTCTTGGGCCTTTGCATAAGTCAAGTACTCTGTCGAACCGGCTTGCTGCCACATCAAACGTGTTGCGCCGTCATACACCACTTGCTCGCCGCCGAGGTTGCGCTTCTCATATTGATGCGTGAGGCCTTTGCCTTCTTTGTTCCAATCGCTGTCAAAGTAATTCTTCTGCTGCAACATGCTTTGCACTTGCTCGACGGACAAAGTATCTGAAGAACGCAGGCTCGATGCAGGCAACTCGGTCCGGCTGGTGGAACTGCGCGGCCCGGGCAGCTCGGTTTTCGTTTGGGGCAATGGCGCCTTCGCAGCAGAATCTTTTTCCGCTTGCGCTAGCTCCGGCTCGGGCAAAGGCTTTGCGGGCACGGTGGGGCTGCTATAACGCAGGCCGTCGCTGCCTTCCTGCTCCACGCGATAGTTGTGGGTTTTCTTTGCGCTCGCTTGTTTGTCTTCAAAGCGATTGCCATAGGTAAACCTGATCAGCTTTTCATCGCGAAAGACAATGCTGAGAGGCTGCTCGGGCCGCAAGTTCACCGGCAGGTTGGTCCAATCGAGTTGGTTGAGGTTGCGCGCGGTGGCCGTCACTTTGAGCTCGAACGGCGGCTTGCCATTGGGAAGCTGCGTCATCGGCTTGGGCGTGAAGCGAAACTTCACCTTCGTTATCTGCTTTACGTCTGCGGGGTGGCGATGCACTTCAATATCGGCCATCTTGTTCACACCGAAATATTTGTCGCCCGGGGCCATGAACTGGGCATAGCTTTCCATTTGGCGATATTCATTGCCGGCCTCGTCGCGCACACGGAACGCGAAGAACGGCTCGCTAAAGCGCGGATCGCTCGGCGGAATTTGCGGCAGGCCTTGCACCGTGGTTTCAAATTCAAAAAAAGTCACGCCATTGTTATCGGTGATGCGCTCCACCGGCAACTCGGAAGTGACGAGGCGGCCCTGGCTGTGAAATGCAACCTCGACGCGCAAGGTTTCTTCGGGCGCTTGCAGCTTGCTGGCCACGCGGCCAAAGAGCGTGCGGTCTTGCGGACGCTCGGGCGAAGAAGTGATTTCCGCTTCGACCACCGGCGCTTGCGTGGAAAAGAGCACACGCAAAGTCGTCATTTCAGCTTCGCCGGCAAAGCTCACGCGCAACACGTGCAAGCCGTCTTGCACAGAGGTATCGGGCAAGCCGAGGCCAAGACAGTCGAAGCGCCATTGCTGCGGCTTCGTGTTGGGAAGCGCTAGCGCAGCGGAAGGAAAACGCAAGCCGCTGAACTCCACGTCGAGCGGCGCGTTGCGATTGGCCGCTTCATTCCGCGCGCGAATGACGAGGCCCGAATCCGGCCGCGTGATCGACTTCACTAATTCAAAACGCGGCGGATCACTTAGGAAGATTTGCCATTCCCACGGCTTGGCCAGCAAAAGGCCGAGCGCCAATGGCAAGGCGAGCTTCCACCATTCGAAGCGACGAGTGGCCGAGGCTTCTTCGGTCTTTTTGGTTTGGGATTTTTTGGGCATGAGGCGAGCGCTCCCCTTTCAGGGCGACAAAACCAACGAGTCATCATTCAAAAAGAAAACTTCATCTATCCGTAATGCCTCACTTACGCATGGCGTAGCGCAGGCATCCTGCCTGCAGACAAGATGTCTGCGCTACGCTTTCCACCGAAGACTGAGGTATTACATCTATCCGATCTTCATCGAATGGGCGGAATGATGCAAATAATGCTGAAAAATGCAAGGCCGGGTTCTGGGGTCATCACGCATGGATATTCCTCGTGGGATGGCGTTCGGGAAGGAGGGAATAGAAATTCTGCTTCAGGGTTATTCTGCCATGCTCCTCTTTGAAATGTCATTCTGCAAGAAACTTCCCTCGCACTCGGCACAGTTCCCTAAAAACATGATGTGTCTCAAGCGCTGGGGAAGGTTCTTACAGAATGACAGGTTGAAGGGAGTCGCAAAATGACCCTAACGCAGTATATACTGATAGCGGGTTAGTTTGTAACACCCCGGATAATGTCATTCAGTAGGAATCTTTTTAAGCACCGGGCACAACCTCCAGACGAGCTGTTTCTCCAGCGAGTAAAAAGTTTCCTTCTGAATGACAGCCTCAGGAAGGATTACAAACCAACCCGTTTTCGGTATGGCTTGCCCGTTCAACTGCAAACCACAATAACAGTTTTCGAACACGATGAAGGATGAACCTCATCCCGCCAGCGAGTTCAAATACTCCACGACCGGCGCCGCGTCTTCTTTCCCCGCTTGCGCATGCTTCAACAGCGTGATGCCATGCGGGCCTTTCGAGTGCAGCGCGTTCGGAAACGCGGCGAGCATCGCTTTCACGATCTCCAACTTGCCGAGCATGGCGGCCACAAAAATATCCAAACGCGCGCCTTGTTCGAGCAAGTAATTTGCGATGTCTTTGCGGCCCATGTGTCCGGCGCCGCCGAGCGCGGTCTCGAAATCGCCCGCCTTCCAATCCCAAGTTGCATTCAACAAGCCCGGCTCTTGCGCAAGCATCTCTTGGACGCGCGGTAAATTGCCGTGCCCGGCAATGACGAATTCTTTTACCAACTCGCCTTGGAGCGGCGGCAAAGTCGTTTGTTGTAGAGACTGCGAGAGCACGAACTTGGGCAACACCACCAAACCCGAAGCGAGTGCAGCCGTTTGCGCGAAGAAGCTGCGGCGAGTGATCGCCGAATCATTCGAGTACGCCATACACTCATTCCTTACGATTCATGAGAAACACGGAACACTTTTGAGGGAGAGACCACCCTATCAACGAAACGTTGCAATGGCAATCGCCTGCGCCAACGAATAGCCGTGGCCGGTTTACTCATTCGGAACTTCTTCCGAATGAGTAAGACCTATTCGGAACAGCATCTTTAAAAGATTGACGCGCCGCAAAAAGCGCCGGACCTACTGGAAAAAATTCGCTCGGGCTAAAAGCGCTTGCTTTGCGAAGGGAGATTATATAGGTTGCGATTAAAAACGCGATACCCCATTCTCACGTTCTCTCGTTCCCAAACTTCGTTTGGGAACGCAATTGGGTTCGAAACTCCGTTTCGAACGATCGTAGCAAGCTACACAATCGTATTCGATGGGAGAAATTTAGAAACGGAGTTTCTAAAGCAAGTGTGTTCCCAAACGGAGTTTGGGAACAAGGAAAAGGAAACAAGGAAAGGAAAGGAAAGGGAATAAGGAGCAACCAGATCTATTCGCTCTATGCGATAAATCCGCTTACAGAAAAGCCTTTGCTTTCACGGATTTCTTTTCATCCACAACTCAATCTCGGTGAGGAGAGCTTATGAATCCTTCTTGGCGCAATTTGGAAACGCAAGTCATTCACGCGGGCGAGCCTTCGCCGCGCGCGAACGGCGCGGTGTGTTTGCCGATTTATCAAACCGCGATGTTTTTGTATGGCGGCGAGCAGAGCTATCACGATATCAAATACATCCGCTTGAACAACCTGCCGAATCATGAGGCGCTGCATCAAAAGCTAACGGTATTGGAAGGCGGCGAAGCTGCGCTGGTCACCGCGAGCGGCATGGCTGCCATCACCACGAGTCTCATTTCAGTGCTCGAAGGCGGAGGCCACCTGCTCGCACAAGATTGCCTTTACGGCGGCACGCGCGATTTTCTTACGCAGAATTTTTCGGGCTTGGGTCTCTCCTACTCTTTCATCGACGGCAACGCGCCGCACACTTGGGAGAAGAGTTTGCGGCCCAACACCAAAGCAATTTACGTAGAAGCCATGACCAATCCCACTTTGCAAGTGGCGGACTTGGAAGCCGCGACGAAATTCGCGCAAGCGCACGGCTTGATTTCCCTCATCGACAACACGTTTGCCTCGCCGGTGAATTTCAACCCGATTGCGCACGGGTTCGATTTGGTATTGCACAGTTGCACGAAGTATTTGAACGGCCACTCCGATCTCGTGGCCGGCGCCGTCGTCGGCCGCGCGGGTTTGATTCAAAAGATCACGCACATGCTCAATCATCTCGGCGGCTCGCTCGATCCGCATGCGTGCTTTTTGTTGCATCGCGGCATCAAAACGCTGGCATTGCGCGTGCGCTATCAAAACGACAGCGCCTTGCAGTTCGCGCGCTTCCTCGAAGCACACCCCAAAGTGGAGAAGGTCAACTACCCCGGATTGGCGAGCCATCCGCAACACGCGCGCGCGCAAAAGCTGTTTCGCGGCTTCAGCGGCATGATGAGTTTTGAGTTGAAAGGCGACGTTGCTGCGACGGATCGTTTCATTTCACGCTTGCGCTTGCCGCTGGTTGCGCCGAGCTTGGGCGGCGTTGAAACGTTGGTGACCCGGCCCGCCACGACTTCGCACGCAGGCATGTCGCCTGCGGACCGCCAACGCATCGGCATCTCCGATAAACTCGTGCGCCTCTCGGTCGGCATCGAAGCCACGGAAGATTTGATCGCAGATTTCAAACAAGCTTTGGAAGGATGAAAGCAGAACTCATTCCCCCGGCCCCCTTCTCTTGAAAAGAGAAGGGGGAGAGCTGGCGCGAAGCTCTAAGCGCCCGCTTTTCTTTTTAAGAGAAGAAATTTTTTAGAGCTTTACAATGGCTTTTCTTCCCTTCTCTTCCCAAGAGAAGGGGCCGGGGGATGAGTTTGGCTGCGTAATAACATTTAGCCTGAGATTCTATATGCAAGATTCGACCATAAAACTTCTGCGCGATCTGGTTGCGATTGATTCGGTGAATCCTTCGCTTGTTCCAGGCGCTGCTGGTGAAAAGCAAATCGCGCATGCAATCGCGGACGAAATGCGCTCTATCGGCATGCGCGTCGAGCTTGACGAAGTTGCGCCAGGCCGCCCCAATGTTGTCGGTGTGTTGGAAGGCCGCGCGCCCGGGCGTGCGCTCATGTTCTGCGGGCATATCGACACCGTTGGTGTTACGGGGATGACTGCTCCCTTCTCACCGTTTGAACGTGAGGGAAAACTTTTCGGGCGCGGCGCGCAAGATATGAAAGGCGGCGTTGCCGCGATGATCGGCGCAGCTCGTGTGCTCGCTGAGTCCGGCGGCTTGCAAAAAGGAAGATTGATTGTGGCCGGAGTCGTTGATGAAGAATACGCGAGCATGGGCGCCGAAGCGTTGGTAAAAAACTGGCGCGCCGATGCCGCAGTCGTCACCGAGCCGACGGATTTGATGATCGGCGTCGGCCACAAAGGTTTCGCATGGATCGAGATTGAAACAACGGGACGCGCAGCGCATGGCAGCCGTCCGCTCGAAGGCCGCGACGCAATTTTTAGAATGGGCCGCGTGCTCGCGCGTTTGGAAGAGTTGGATCGCGCACTGCAAGCGAAGCCGCCGCATGCGATATTGGGCACGGCTTCATTGCACGCTTCCATCATCAACGGCGGACGCGAGTTGAGCGTGTATCCCGACCAGTGCGTTCTGCAAATGGAACGGCGCACGATCAGCGGCGAGAACGGCGCTACGGCATTGCGCGAAGTGGAGGATATTCTTAGAGTATTGCGCGCGGAGAATCGCGCGTTTGAAGGCAGCGCGAAGTTGAGTTTCGAACGCTCGTCGTATGAAATCGCGCCGCAGCATGAGCTGCCGAACTTGTTGGAGGACGCGCTTTATCGTCTCGGCCGCAAAACTTCGCGCGGTGGCTTGACGTTTTGGACTGATGCCGCCATTCTCGGTGAAGCCGGCGTTCCAACTTTGATTTTCGGCCCCGGCGGCGCGGGCCTGCACAGCATTGAAGAGTACGTGCGCGTTGATGAAGTGCTCGTCTGCCGCGATGCGCTCGTGGAGCTGGCGCGGAGGTTTTGTGTTTGAATAGTAGCCGTTCCTTTTCCCGAGATGCTCGTGCAACCCCGGAGCTTCGGGGTTGCGCTCAATGCGCCTGAGTTTTCATGATCCGCGCGATAAAACCTCGGCCTGGCCGAGGTTGGAACATTCTTTATTGAGCACTTTCAAATTGGAGAGATATATGCTCTGGGTCACACGCTCACACGTTCATGTCGATCGCGTCGCCTGCCCCTGGCTCATCAAACGCTTTGTGGATTCCGACGCGAAGTTTTTGTTCGTTCCCAAGAATCAAATCGATCACGTTGCCGCCGAGGCTGGCGCGATTCCCTTCGATACGCCCGGCGTCGAGCTTGGCCATTACAACGGCAAATGCTCGTTCGAAACGATTATGGAAAAGTACGAATTGACCGACCCGGCTCTGCTGCGCCTTGCTAAAATCGTTCATGCCGCGGACATTGCTTCCGAGTTAAACACGGATACTCTTGCGCCGGGCCTGGAAGCCATTGCAACCGGCTTCGGTTTATTACTGCCGGATGACCATGCCAATTTGCAAGCGCAGTTCATCGTGTATGATGCGCTCTATGCTTGGTGCCGTTTGCACGTTGCGGCGAAATGAATTCAGCTTCAAACGCAATTCCAAACCTTTTTGTATCTTGCATGAGATAGAAAACACCTCCCTGCCCCCCTCGAGGGGAGAATTTCGTGCGCGCTCTTTATTCGGCAAGCTGCAATCCCGCTTCGGCTTCGAGCGCAACGTTCTCGCCGCCTCCTCTATTATGTTCTTCCTCGGCCTCGGCGAGGAACTGTGGAAAAAATTTCTCCCCAAATATCTCGAAGCTCTCGGCGCGAGCGTGAGCACCATCGGCCTGTTCGGAACCGCGAATGATTTTTTGGATGCGCTGTATCAATATCCGGGCGGGTGGATTGCAGACCGTTTTGGCCGCCGCCGCGCTTTTCTCTTCTTCATCATTCTCGCAATGATCGGTTACGGCATTTATCTCTTCAGCCCTTCCTGGCCGTTTATCTTTCTCGGCCTGCTCTTCGCGATGGCGTGGCAGAGCATGGCCTCTCCTGCAATCTTCGCCATTATCGGCGACGCCCTGCCCAAACAAAAACGCGCACTGGGCTTCACGGTGCAGGCGATTTTGAAACGTGTGCCCATCATCGTTGCGCCCATTGCCGGCGGCGTGCTCATCGCAAAGCTCGGGATCTTTACGGGAATGCAGCTCGGCCTGTTGGCCACTCTTCTGTTTGCGGCTATTGCTTTGTTCTTCGCGCACACCATCGCAATTCCAATCATCTCAGACGGACAAGCAAGCAATATTCGAAGCGTCTGGCGTTCCTTTCACGCGGCGCTGAAACGCTTGCTGGTTTCCGATATCGTCATCAGAACTTGTGAAGGCATGGCCGGCGTGTTCATCGTTCTTTACGTCACGAATGTCATCGGCATCAGCCTCGCGCAGTATGGTTTGCTCATTGCCGTGCAAGTCGCGGCTTCCATTCTCGTGTATATTCCTGCAGCGAAGCTGGCCGATCGTGTCGGCCGCAAGCCCGTCGTTATCGCGACATTTTTCTGCTTTGCACTCTTTCCGATCACGATCATTTTGGCTTCGAGCTTCACCGCACTCGTTTTCGCTTTTATCATCGGTGGCCTGCGTGAAATCGGCGAGCCCGCGCGCAAGGCCATGATCGTGGATTTCGCCGAGCCGCATTTGCGCGGCCGGACTGTCGGGCTTTACTATCTCATTCGCAGCCTCACGATTACACCGGCGGCAGCGCTAGGTGGCTGGTTGTGGGAAATAAAACCCGAGGCGACTTTTCTGATCGCCGGTGTAATCGGAATGATGGGATCACTGCTCTTCGCGATGACGGTTTCAGAGCGCTACGCAAGCTGATCGCGCCCTGTCATGAATGCCTTGCAAACGTCACATACAAAATCGTTGCAAACGGTTTTACGCAAACTTTACGGATACCTCGTACTTCACTCTACGTTAATTTATTTTTAAAGAGAATCGTTCTCACGGGTTCTCAATTTCATTTCTGCAAGCGCGAAGTGAGGGTAAGCCCGAGCACGGCTAATTCTCACGTATCAACGATCAATCACCTCTCCTGTTTTTACGCTTCCACCTCCCATAAAATTCGTCTCGCTTGTCAGTCTTGTGCTGGAATAAAGCGCGAGCATTTTTCGAAGCGCCACCGTCATCCCGAGTTGCCGGCTTTATCATCTAGGAAGAAGAAAGCCATGGGAAGCAGAATCACAACTGTTTGCCACGCCCTTCATCACCGAACTTTTGGCTCGCGAATTTTCACATCTGCCGCGCAAAACCGCAGGCCGGCATTGAGCGTTGCCGGCGTGCTCTTGGCTTGGCACATGTGCGTGCAGGCCCAACAGCCGGCATTGGCGGCAAAACCATCGGTAAACAACGCACACACTTCCTCTCCCAAAGAAAGCCTGCTCGAAGTTTTTCACTTGGGCGGAAAACCCGGCGAAATCGTGATTGCCGGCCGCGCCATGAAACCCGCGCCCGCGGAAGCGATGCACGTGGAGCTGGCGTTTCAAAGCGAAATCGGTCCGGTGTCGATCACTTTGCCGGTGAAACGCACTTCGCCGGACACCGCGCGGCTTGCGTCTTTTGAGTTTGAAACCGCAGTACACGGCCTGCCGCAAATTGCGCCGAGCGATCCGCGCCATGCCGAGCCGTTCTTCGCCATTCTCATCGCGGATCACAACGGCAATCGGTATTATGAAGAAGAAAGCTATGCGCAATTTGTCAGCGCGGAAGAGACCGCGATCAAAGTAGAACGTGTGCGCGAGTTGCCGGCACGCAGTCTTTTCGTCGGTGCGCGAAAAGTCTCGGAGCTTTCATTGAAAAAGACCACGCGCCAACAGCAGGCCTTTGCGCTCTCTGCCGTGCGTCAAAGCGCCAATGCCTGCCTTTTGGAGTGGTCGAGCCTGCCCGCTGCTACCTCACCCGTCAACACTCCGAACATCGTGCTGCGCAACGAGCAGCATGTGGCGATCACGTTCGGCAATCGCTACCTCGATCAACATATTTTGCCGAATCCGAAAAAAAGCTTGAAATATCGTGTTGAAAAAATCGGCAGCGATGGTTTGGTTTATAGCAGCAGCACGGTTGAAGTTTCCGGCGAGGCGGCGCGCGAGGCTTCGGGGATGTCTGCGATGGATTCCGGCGGATTGTATGCGGCGGGCTCCTACGTCGAACGCACGCCGGCAGCGTTAGCTGCGGTCGTGAGCAGCCACAACGCTGCGATTCAATACTGCTACCAGCGCGAGTTGAAGCGCAATTCGGAGTTGAAAGGCGAGATCCGCGTTCGCATCGTCGTCAGTCCGCGTGGCAGCGTTGATAGTGTCAACGTGCTCTCTTCTACTATAAAGAACCCGGTAGTGGAAGATTGTGTGACGGGACGCATCAAGCGTTGGAATGATTTCGGTGCCAGTGATCCGCTGAAGGGGAAAGTGGCAATCAAGCAAACGTATGTGTTCGGATATTGATCTCATAACGTGGGCTAACAGCAGCCAAAAAGCAAAAAAGCCTTGCGCAAGTGCGGGCTGCGCAAGGCTGGTCCAATAAAACTAAACCGCCAACGGATAAAAAACTTATTCCGTTGGAACCGGCTTCCAGGCTTCGACAGCCAACTGGTTTGAAAACCTGTCGTCGGCTTTCTCCGCGTGCGTTTTTGATCCGTGTGTGTTACACAAAAATCAATGCAGCAACAACATCTTCCTCACCTTCACAAACTCACCGGCCTTCATTTTATAGAAGTACATGCCCGTGGGCAAGCTCACGCCGCGCTCGTCTTTGCCATTCCACACGATACGATGCGCGCCCGCCGGTTTGAGTCCATCTACCAGTGTCCTCACCTTTTGGCCGAGCACGTTATAGATCGTGAGATGCACTTTCACGCTGCGCGCGACTTGATAGCGAATTGTGGTTTCGGGGTTGAAGGGATTCGGATAGTTGGGCGCAAGCTCGAACGTGAGCACGGGCTGTGAGGTTCTGTCATTAACAGCAGTCGGCTTGCGCACCACGTCTTCATTGTTGCGCGGCTCGATCTTTTTGTTCGCAAAGCTTTCGTGGTGAATGCCGGTGATGGAAATGAGGCTATCACCGCGCGCAAAGGTCGAATCCAAATTGCCGCGGAACGGAAACGATTCATCATCGATGCGCACGCTGCCCGAACCATCGCTCACGGAAAACTCGCCGAAGTTGCTTCCGCCGTCCGCGAACGGTTCGGTCACCACGAGGTTGCGCACGCGCACGAGCATGCCTTCATAACTTTCCGAAGCGGGCGCGCCTGTGGCGAGTTGTCCCGTGGTCAAATCAACCGGCTGCGGAATCGGATTGTTCTGGCTCAACACCAACGCTGACTCAATCGTGGTGATCTCAGTCGCATCGCGAAATTCCGTGACCGTGCCCGTGACCGTGACGCGATCGCCGAGCGCGATGCGATTGGATTGATCAAAAACCTGAATGCCACTCCACGGCGCGTTGCCGTCTTGAATCCAATAAAAAGAAAAATCTGTCGAGTCGGTCGTCACGATGCCGGTGACGGTGACCTTCATGCCGGAATACGGCGAGCGGGTGTCGCGATAGGGCGTGTATTGCAAATCATAAATCGTGAGGCCCGCGTCGCGCACGAAATAGAAAAATTTGTACGCGGAAGTATCGGAGGGCGCAGTCGTGCCGAAGCCCTCCGTGTCGCGCGCCGTGATAAAGTATTCCACGCGTGCGCCGTTTGCTTGCGGCGGAATGCTTCCCGAAAATTGATTGCCTTGCGCATCCATGGGCACGATGCGAAGCGGGCCGCCATCAACGCGATATTGAACCTCTGCGCCTGCAACCGCAGTTTGCGCATCTATAATCGTCGCGCTAATGAGCGCAACGCTCGCAGAATTTACCGCCGGCGCAATGCGCTGCAAATTGGTAATCTCCGGCGGCGCAGAGGCTACTTCAATGTCGGCCAAGCTGCGCGGATTGATGGTCGTGGTGCCTTGCGAAGTGCCGCCGCGGATCAAGCCGGTCACGTTGATTTTCGTGCCCGCCGGAAATCCCGGCCAGATACCGGCATTAGGATTTACGATGTTGAAAATGGCATTGAAGTAGTCATCAAGCGTAATGCTGCCGGTTTCATCTGCAGCGGTCATGAGGTTGCCGGGCAAGCCATTGGCGGTCACGGTGAGATTTTCAAAGCGCACCAGCGTGCTCTCCCAACGTTCCGATAACGCCGTGTTCGTCGTTCCCGCGGTTGCGCCCAAATCGCCGGGCTTGAGCAAGATCGGCGCGGGCAAAGGCAAGCCGAAATCCAAAAACTCAATTTGTACGACCGGATCAGTGAAGAGCGCGAATTGGGTGATACTCTGCGAAGTGAGTCCGGTCGGAAATTCTTGCACCACGCCGGTCACTTTGATTTTATCACCCGCTTGCGCCGCGCTCAGAAACGTGTTGGCGTCGGTCGTGTCATTTTGAATGATGAAGAATCCGCTCCACGGGCCGCCGCGTTCGTCTTGCAAGAAGCCGCCCCAGCGCGCACCCACAAAAATATCGCGCGGGCCTTGCATGAAGATGCCGGAAATCGTCAACGTATCGCCGAGCAAGGGAGAGTTGTCCGCATTGCTCGCGCCGATAGCATCTGCGCGCACGAATTGAATGTCGGCGATATTCAAGCTATCACCGAGCGCGCGCGCGCCGGGTGTGGCAGGCGCATTCAAGCTCCAAATGCCGCCCATCCACGAAAGATTTTCACTCGTCTCATTGTGGCCCGTGATACCGTTGCCGCCGGTCCACGTTTCGAGATCCTCCACCTCCAACTTGCGCTGCGCAGAGTTCCCGCCATCGTGCGGATCAGTGTCCGCATCGTTCTCGGTATTCACCACGAATTGATTGGCAACCGGCGTATCGGCGAGATACGTGGAAGTATTCGTATCCGCATCCAAGCCGTCGATGCTCACGTTGGTTTTATCCACAGCCTCGGCCTTCGTGCCCCACGTGACGATGTCAACGTCTTGCACGAGATCGCTCTGTCCCTCCCAATGAAACAGAATGAGCACTTCACTGCCGTTCGAAAAGCCGGCGGTCGCGCCCACGGACACGGCAGTCATGTCGGGCGTGTTGGCATCGTCGCCTTTGATTTCGAAATCGGCCGGCTTGCCGTACGTTGTGTTGAAGCCCATGCCGGAAACCGCAATCGTGAGGAATTGCTTCGGGCCAACGCTCGTGCCGCTCGGAAACTTCACCATAAAGTCCGAAGCGAAGGCCGTGAACCCGCCCTTCACCACGTTGATGTAGTTATTGTTGTTGTTGAAAACTTCGTCGCTGAGATAATAGTTGCTCAAATCAATCGCGCTCGTGGTGGGATTATAAATCTCCACGAATTCGCCCGGCGTGGGCGTAACGGCAAACTCGGAGATGATGAGATGGTTCTGCGCTATGGCCGGACTCATGCCGGTCACAAATGCAACCACCAACAACGCTAACAGTTTTTTCATCATGACTCCCTTCACAGGTTGGTGAGAGTAGAATGGTTTGAAAGTGTTCTATGCCGCAAGCCGCTCCGGCAACGGCGGGAACTGCGGCGACAGGGATAATCCAATCGACAGAAAATCGCTGACTGGCGGCGTGGTGACGACGCTCATCACTGCCTGCCACAGGTCTTCCGGAAGATGGCGCAGATTAACAAGAGGCACGCTCACCGGCTTGTGACGATAGTGCTCTTGCATTTTGGAAAAGCTGACGAAGGTTAAGCCAACTGCCTTTGGCGCTGTTGCTTCTGCCTTGCCTGTATCTAAGCGCAGCAGAATATTATCCGCCAACTCAACGCCGGTGACGTGCTCGCCGCGCCCGAAGGAGACGTACAGCACGTCGCCTTCTCGATCGTAGTTTATTTTAGTTTCGTGCATGTTTCTACTCCTCAAAAATTTGGAAATACGCCGTAGTTACGAACTTTTCCTCGCGTACGGTTCCATTCTGATCGGTTGACCAACGAAAACGAACGCAAACAACCAAGTGTGTGTTGTGGTCGGGCAGGCTCGGAAAAGCGCGATAGTATTGGTAGCTGTTGGGATCATAAGCATCTTGACGCCGACGCCCCAAACGAATCGTTTCCGCAAGCAAATGGAAATAGGGTTCGACTTCAGGATGGTTGTCGGGGTCGATAATATGCGACCAGCGTTCACGCGTTAAATAAATGTCGTTGCCGAAGCGGTCTCGTTGTGTCCAAAGTTTACCGTTTGGCATTTTCATTTTCTCGATACGACTTCAATTGCTGAACGCGACGCTTTTATGCACCGATCAATGATACAAACAAATCCACTCTGAAGCAAGATTTCATACCTGCCGGTAGTGGCGCGTTTGCTCACTGCTACTCCGCTTGCTGCTGCGCCCATGCGAAGATTTGCTCGAACTGCTTTGGCCGGGCGCAGGCGGAATTTGCGCTCGTAAAGGAAATCTTCTAACTTGTGCTTTGTATATTGCGATTGTATCTTCCGTTGTGCAGAGCAATACTCTTTTAAGATCGAAGCCCAACACCTTTTGCCCGCATGCTACCAGAAATTGACGCGACAGACATTGATCTGATTACTTACCGCGGTTTGCACGACAACGCAGCCCAAACTCATCATCGTTACCGTGTACTTGCCCAAACCACCCAAATGGATTACACCGACACAAAGGAGACAACCATGAAGTGCAGTATTGCCGGTTGCCCAGGAGAATATGAAGCGCGATTCATTGTTCATACGGTTCGCCACTTAGGAAAGATTATGGTCATCGATCAAGTTCCGGCGGAGGTCTGTTCGATTTGCGGCGACGTATTGCTCACGCCGGATACCGTGAGGCAAATTGAGACGCTACTGCGCAGCGCCAATCGCCCAAAGGCTACTGTTCCGTTGTATGCGTATGCTTAACACGAGCGCGTCTCGTGCAATGATTCCGTTTACTTCTTCTCCGCCTGCTGCTGCGCTCATGCGAAAATTTGATCGAACTTGGTGGCAAGAGCAAATGTATCAGCGGATTTTAGCGTGCTCACGGGCGAGGGCGAGATCGATATTCTGTGCCGCCCATATGGGCTATTCTCGAGCACATGATTGATTTTAAAAGCGAATTGACTATGTTGAAGCAGCAATCAATCTATCCATAGAAATTTGTTTATGATCATCGCAGGAGGCTGTTATGTCCCAAAACCATAACCTTGAAAGCGTTGTTGAAAAATTGGCCCATGAGCATTTCGAGCTTGATCAAAGCCTCGAAGAAGTGATTTGGTTCAAATCCGACGCCGCACCTAAAATTCGCCTGCTTGAAATCAACCCCGACACCTTTGCCACGGGAGTGGTGCAGTCATTTTCTTTTCCGCCCTCGGACGAAGTGCCTTATCCTTTGGTCATTGCCGAGATCACGCCGGAAGAATGGCAAAAGGTTCTGCGCAACGAAATTCCCTTGCCCGAAGGATGGCGCTTGGGCCTTCATAAAACCTTCTCTCGTGAAATGGTTGCCGTATGATAGACCGTCACGATTGGCAAATTGCGTTTCTCAAGCAAGCGCGCGCCGACTGGGAAGCTTATCAACGAACGCATGAGCAGACGTGGCCCGCGTGCCATCGCTTGCATTTTTTGCAAATGGCCACGGAGAAACTGGGCAAGGCGTTGTTAGTCGGCGGCGAGACGGCGCTGCAAGAAATCACACATTCTCATTCCGCGTTCGTAAAGTTTATGCGCGTCGTCGGCAATAATCATCGTTTGCCTTTGAACGTGGGAATGACGAGTCCGCAATTGCGCGCGCAAATCAACCGGCTTCTTCCCATTGCGCACGAGATCGAGCGCCTTGCGCCGGCGTTGGCAAAAGACGGCCCCAACCCCGAATATCCCTGGCCGACTCCGTCGGATCAAATTCACGTTCCGGTCGAGTATTCCTTCCCTTTGGCTAAAGCGCTGCAAACCCCGCACGGGATAAAAGTCCTCAAGTATATTGAGAACTGCATTGTCGAGTTCGAAAAACTTTTCTTCGCACATTGAACAAGCATCATACTACGAACTGCCCCCTTTCTTTTTCCCTTTCTTTTTCCCTCACTTCTCCCCGGCCTGCTGCAGCGCCCATGCGAAGATTTGCTCGAACTTGGTTTGGCCGGGCTTGGGCAGCGGGCGGAATTTGCGATCATATTCAAAAACGCGTCCGCGCACGCAGATAAAGGAGGACGGCTGCAAAGAGCGCCCAACTTGCAGCTCGAGTGGTCATTGGCGCGCGAAGCGACAACGACAGCGCGTTGCGACGACCTTGCGACCGCCGGCAACGCGCGACCTCTGCAAGCCAACAACACAAGGATGATGATTTTCCGGCGCGCACCGCACGAACGCGAGTATTGCCAATTTCGTTCGGATTGCAATTACCGTTGTTGAAATTGGCAACCCACGCCCAACGACGCTTTGCCTCGAGACTTGCGGTTCCGCTTCGCGCGGAACCCTCGGACGATTCAAGCCCGCTCTTCGGGATAGAACCGCCGGTGTTGCTCATGCCCCGCGCAAGCGCGAGGCGCCCGAGGTGCACAATCATCTATGGGCACGCTCCGACTTCGCATGGGTATGCGAAGCGGATTCTGGCCCTCCTGTTTTTGGGGTGATCTTGTGCCGTCCTCTTTTTTTTATGCCACACGTTCAACCACGGCTTGGCCGTGGTTTGCTTTTTTGAATTGCGGGAATGCTCACTTACCGAAAGCCACGGCCAAGCCGTGGCTGAACCGTTTTAAAAAAAATTTTCCGAGGCCGCTCGCTAGCGCTCGCTCTGCAAAAGCCAAAGCACAGCAACAGCAAAAGAAAAGGGTCAAATAACTCAAAGGGTCAAAGAGTCGATTGTCCGGCGCGCACCGCACGAACGCGAGCATAGCCAACCCCGCTCGGATAGCAATCACCGAGGCCGAAAAAGGCAACCCACGCCCAACGACGCTGATTGATGTCGCTCGTCCATATCCACTCTTGTTCTCGACCAAATTTCGGATCAATATAAAGGCCGGAAGATGCCTCCGGCTCCATCAAAGACATGGCCTCCTCCAAAGTCGGCAAGCGCCAATCGCGATAGCCGGCAAAGCCGCGACCGGCATTGAGCTGCGCGATATACTTACTCGCCTCTTCAAATTCCATGGTTTCAATTGAGCCGGCTTGTTGCCACATAAGTCCGGTGCCGCGATCGACGATGACGCTATCTCTCCGCGCAAAGCGATCTTTCTTTAAGCCAAAATGTTTGGTAAAGCCCGATCCTTCAAGGTTGAAATAACGATCAGCAAAATCAAACTCAATCAGCATGCGCACCACTTGGCCGTAGTTGAGATCTTCAGTGATCGGGCGACTGCGCAGCTTCTTCAGCAAGAAAGTATCGGGCCGCGTGACTTCGATGCTATCGGCGGTCAGCGCATGCAGTTGGACAACGATCTTCGTCGAATCGGCAAAAGGCGAAGCCGAAGAAAACGTTTTGAACGCGAGGCGGTGCGGCTGGCCTTCGAAATCCGCAACGTCCATGTTCATGCCATCCATGAGCACGCGCGCGGTTTGCAAGCGCGAGGCATTTTCCAGAATGATTTTCAAGCGCACGTTGCGTTGCGGCGCGTCGCCCAGGAGAAAGCGTTTGTCTTTTGGAATTTTGATTTGGAGCGCGTTGAGAATCGCCTGGCGCTTTTCCAAATCAGCTCGCAAAGTTTCGATTTGGTCCTCGGGCTCAAAAGCGTCACGAGCCAAGTCGAGCCACATTTTGACGGTGTCGTTGATCGCAGGCGTTAGGCCGAGGCCGGGCCGCTTGACCCGTCTTTCATAGTCCTTGGTGATGCGTTGCAATTTTTCCTCACGTAGGGTTTCGGACATCGGCAGATATTTCGCGAGCATGCGCAGATAAAATTCTCCGCGGGCGCGGTTCAGATCTTTGCACGCCGCAATCTCCATCGAATCAAGCAGCACGGCAAGGAAAGCTTGGCGCAAATCATCCAAGCGGCGGCGGTCGCGAAGCTGCTCGTTGGCCTGTTCCATTTGTTCATCAAAAGCCGAGGCCGCCATGCGACCTTGCCGCACTTCTTCCAGCGGCGTTTTCAAACTCGCGACCTCATACAGGTCGCTGCCCCACGTGAGCCAACCGGCAAACGCGGCCACTGCCAACACACTCGTTGCTACGGCGAGAACGCGCCGCGTGCGCTGCTTTCGGCGTTGCGCCGCGCTGTCATCCAAGAATTTTATCGCGGCCGCAAAGCCGGGGTGATAGCGTTTCGCCCACGCGGGATTGGGCTGCTGTTGCGCGCGCCAATTGAGCGCGGTTTGGAGATCGGGATCGCGCCACAAACCGGCCACGCCTTTGCGGTGACGCTCGGCAGTATCAGCCAAAAGCTTATAGCTCTCCGCGGAACCTGCTTCGTCTTTCACCCAATCTGATAAGCGCCTCCAATTGCGAATCAAACTCTCGTGCGAAATATCAATCACGGTGTGCTGGGCCAATTCCTGCTCGGGCGGCGGCATGAGAAACGTGCGCCCACTTTGCCGAAAGCATTCAATCACCGCAATGACTTCTTCCGCGCTTGCTTCGGTCACGTCCATCAACTCTTGCAAAGAAGTCGGCCTCCGCACTTCGCGATTGTCCGCGCCTTTTTCGGTCAAGCGTTTGAAAATGGTTTCGGCAATTTTTTTCTGGCGGGCATCGGGTAATTCGTTATAGGCTTCGTCCGCATGTTTGGATAAAGCTTCGGCCATGGCGCCGATGTCTTCATAATGGCACAGATCGAGCGGCTCGCTCTCGCTGCGCTGCGCTTGCCAATAATCCCACGTGCGCATGAGGGCGTGTTGGAGAATGGGCAATTGATCGGGATCGTCGCCCACGTCATTGAGCAAACGCTGCACGAGGCGGTCGGTGATCGCGCCATTGGCTACGCTAATCGGGCCGGTGATCGCGCTGCGGCGTTGCTCGCGCGTCATGCGGGGAATGAGGTATTGGCCGTCGTTAATGGCCTCGGGCAAATCGCGAAACTGCGCGCAGTCTCCGAGAAAATCCGAGCGCATGGTGAGCACCACGAAGATGGCGAGATCGCGCTGGCGCGTGGCTTCGAGCAGCAGTTGCACAAAGGCCGTGGCCTCGGCGCCATGCCCGCTCTTTTGCGCTTCCTGTTTGAAACGAAACAGCTCTTCGAATTGATCAACCACCACGAGCAAGTTTTCGCCCGCAGGCTGCGGCGCTTGTTTGCAGGTTTCAATCAAACCAAGCGAGCTGCGGCTCAAACTCACGCGCAACATCGCAGCTTGATACGCGGCAAGCTCGGGTTGCACTTGAAACGGCGGAAGCGTGCGCAGGGCCTCCGCGAGATTGCCGAGCGGATCGGAGCCAGGCCGCAAAAGCGCAACGTGCCACGCGGAACCGGTTTGCGCCATGAACCCGCCGTGCAAAGCGGGCAGCAATCCCGCGCGCATGAGCGAAGATTTGCCGCTGCCCGAAGTGCCGACCACGGCGAGAAAGCGCGTGTGGCGCAAGCGGCGGAGCAATTCATCGCTCTGTCCTTCGCGGCCAAAAAAGAGATGGCTCTCGCGCGACTCAAACGGCCGCAAACCGGGGAAGGGGTTGAAGGATGAAGTCATGGGCATAGGGTTCATGATCTTATTAAAATGTCATCCTGGTAAGGAACTTCCCCGGCGCTTGGCACACCTCTAAAAACAAGGCGTTGGTTCCAGCGCTAGGGAAGTTTCTTACAGAATGACAATCGAGGAGATTACACGCCCTTCGCTTCGCGCAACGCCGCAACGAACTCGCGCAAATCCTCCCGCGCGAACGATTCAAAATTTTTCACGACGTGTACTTCTCGGCTTTTGAAAATCTCTTTGGAGGTTTTGCGCGGGCCGGCGAAATAGACCGCCTGTGCTTTGAGCGGGCCGCGTTTCGGTTCCCAGCCATACACTTGCCGGAGATGTTTCAACTTGCTGTCGAGCCAATAGTCCGTGCTTGCGCCGCAGAAGATGAGCGCGGCCTCACATTGCAGCAGATTGTTTTCATGCGCGGTGCGCAGCGCGGTTTCATCGCCCTCGAACACGGGCCAATCCACTTCGAAGCCTTCATCGAAGAGATAATCCGCGAGCGGCAATGCGGCGGGCACATCGGGCTGATCGCAGATGAGATAAACGCGTTGGCGTCCCGTGTTTGGCTTGATACGGCCTTCGTGCGCTTTGCCGTTGCGCAGCTTGCTCAGAACCGTGCTGAGTAATTCATCCAACGAAGTTTCGAGCAGGTCCGCGCGCGTTTGCGCATGGCTGCCGGTGCGCAGTTTCATGATGAAATTTTGTTGCCGCGTATCCGTAGCTTGCAAACCGTGCGGCATCCAAATCACACGACCAAGCGCTGCGGAACGGCTCGCTTCCTCCGCCAGCTCGTGCTGAATCTCGATGAGCGAATGCGCCTCGCCCTCGGGCACGATGCTGTAATTCTGCCCGACGAGATGAATGGAAAACTTGCAGCGCTCGAGATCGGCGCGCACGCGCTGCCGCAAGGCCGTGGGTTGGTGCAAAGGCAATTCGCCTTCGGGCAAAATGAGACAGCGCTGCGCGAGCAATTCGCGGCGGAGCGTGTCATACACCTCGCGCAGATCGTGCGTGGTTTGCGCGAGAAAGATCGCAGCGCCGTTGCGCGAAGGCCGGCCTTGCGGGCGGTCTTTCATCACTTGCAAAAGCAGGTGCATGTCATAAGCAAGATCGTCGAGGCGCTGGAAAAATTTGTACTCTTCTTCTTTGCCAAGCTCCGGGAGAAATTCTTTGGGCCGTCCGGTGTGCGCGTCGAGATCAAAAAATTCATAGCCGAGCAAGGCTTGCAACTCCGGCGGATGTTGCTCGCGCGGAATGAAGGTCTTCACGACTTTATAGATGCGCGACTTGTCGTCGAGGCTGAGGCCGCCGGTGGCCGCGGCCACTTGCGCAAACTCTTGCAACTCGCGCAAGCACCATTCGGATTGAATATAACGTGGCGAGAGAATCGAAACGAGGATGGCGATCTTGGGAAATTGTTTGAGCAGCGTGTCGGAGAGATAGTCATTGCCCTGCAGCTTAGCATCGCGCCAAATCTCCAACTCCGCGCCGAGCAGTTGCCGCAAACGCGCACGCAACGCGGTGTGAAAGGTCGTGACCCAACCCTCTTTGCCCTGCGCGAGCGGCTCATTGTCGATGTGAGTGTAGCTGATGAAGAGGTCGTTGGCAAAACCGGGAAGGTAGGAAGACATGGCGCGCTCGATAATGAGTTGGAAATCGTTTACGCCGGCTCGGGCAATGGTGGAAATTGCGGTGACAGCGAGAATCCAATCGACAGAAAATCACTGACGGGCGGCGTGGTGACGACGTTTATCACCGCTTGCCAAAGCTCTTCCGGTAAATGCCGCAGATTGATGAGAGGCACGCTCAATGGTTTATCGCGAAAGTGCTCCTGCATTTTGGAGAAACAGATGAAGGTTAAGCCGATAGCTTTAGGTGAAGTTGCTTCTGCTTTTCCCGTATCCAAGCGGAGCAAAATATTGCGAGCCAACTCAACGCCGGTGACGTGCTCGCTGCGCCCGAATGAGACGTACAGCACGTCGCCTTCCTGATCGTAGTTGATTTTGGTTTCGGGCATGGTTCTATTCCTCGAAAGTTTGAAGATAGGCCGTGGTTACAAACTTTTCTTCGCGGATGGCGCCGTTCGGATCGACCGCCCAACGGAAACGAGCACAAACGACCAAATGCGTGTTGTCGTCGGGCAGGTTTTGAAAAGCGCGATAGTATTGGTAGCTGTTGGGATCATAAGCATCTTGACGCCGACGCCCTAACCGAATCGTTTCCGCGATCAAATGAAAATAGGGCTCGACCTCAGGATGGTTGTCTAGGTCGATAATATGCGACCAGCGTTCATGCGTTAAATAAATGTCGTTGCCGAAGCGGTCTCGTTGTGTCCAAAGTTTGCCGTTTGGCATTTTCATTTTCTCGAAGATACGACTTCAATTGCTGAACGCGATGCTTTCATGCTCGGATCAATGATACAAACAAATCCACTGCGAAGCAAGGTTTCATGCTCGCTGGCAACGGCGCGTTTGCGCACTGCTTCTACGCCTGCTGTTGCGCCCATTCGAAGATTTGCTCAAACTGAGTGTGCGTCTACAAAACGTGCAAACGCTCAAGCCATATCAGCGGGCAGGTTCAACAATGATCGAAACCAATTCGCAACTTCGGCGATGCTGCGAGGCTTTACCTCGTCGCCGCGAGAAAGCCGGAGGTTTTCTTCAGCTATTGTAACGCAGAACGCAACCACCTCGATGAGCGGAAGGTTTTGAGGAATGGAATAACCGCTACGCTCGAGGAAATAAAGCGCCGCTGCGAGCGCAGTGCGCTTGGTTCCATCCATGAAAGGATGGCTTTTGATCAGCGAGTGAAAAAGCGCCGCGGCCTTTTCGAAATCGGTGGGATAAAGTTCTTGACCGGCGAAAGTCGCAAAAGGTCGCGCGGCCGCGGCATGCAACATCGTCGCATCGCGCAAGCCGGAGAGTCCGCCCGTTTCGGTTATGATGATTTCGTGCATCTCATATACGCGCACCAAGAGATCGGCGACTTCATTCGCGCGTTCAGAGGCCGTAGCGTCGGGCATGATTAGGCGTGGGCGAGCGTTTCAAACAACTCACGATTTTGAGCAATCAGATTTTGCACAAAAGGCACGGCACTTTCGTTGAAGCGGCTTGGGTGGATTGCTTCTTTCCGACTTAACCAGATTTCCAAAGTTGCCGTGACGACTTTCTTAATGTCCTGCTCGGAAATCTGCCGCGCGTGAAATTCGCTGCTCAAAGTCTCGGGCAAGTCGATGGTGAGGGTCAAGGTCATCTCCTTTTATGAGCACATCGTTTAATAATGCGTCGGTATTAACAAAAAATTGCGCAAAGAGCAAATGCTTTTCTTCTTCAAAGTAGTGACTGAGTCATTCGGGCACCACCCATTTTTATTTAATCACCAAAAACCTCCCTCTCTGCACCTTTCCATTCGCCAAATCCTCCACTGTGTAAAAGTACAGCCCCGAAGCGAGCGCTTGATCATCCTTCGTCACCAAGTCCCATGCGTGCTCGCCGCCGGCGTAGACGCGGTTGCCGCGTGAGAATTTTTCGGTCCATTGAATGCCTTCGCCTTGATAGGTTGCAGCCTCGTGTTCGAAGCTATCCACGAGATCACCGGCGAGCGTGTAGATGCGGACTTCACAACTCGCGGGCAGATTGAAGAAGTATAGCTTGCGGTCGCGCTCGAGATTGCCGTCCCACGTGGCTTGCACGCGATAGGGATTCGGATACACACCCACGGAAACATCTTTCTCTGCGCTCGCAGCGCGTTGCGCCTCGGCTGTTGGCGAGCCGGGAAACACGCGCACGGCATTGCTCAAACGGCTGCTCTCCAAACTTTGCAAACGAATCTCCGGGTCGCCGCCATCAAAAGCGGTGACGGCATACGCATATTGCCAACCGTTCAACAAGTTCTCATTCACGAGTTGGTAGTGATAATAGATCGGCTGCTGTTGGCCGGTGAGCGGATTCAATGCGGTTTCGCCGAAGGTCACAGGCGTGGGCAGGCGCGCGAGGTCGATGCCGGTATCGTAGCCGATGCCATTCACAGAATCATACTCCGCGATGAGCGTGAACGAAGAGAACAAATCTTTGCCGGGCAAGTCTTCTCCTAATTGCGTGCGATACACGCGATAGCCTTCGAAGTCTTTTTTGCCGCTGATGAAGTCTACTGACTCTTCCGCGGAGCGATCCCAATAGATCGTGGCTTCGCGATCTGTGGGCACGATCTTCGTGCGCGGCGTGGTGGGCGGCGTGGGCAAAACGTAGCGATCCAATTTGCCGTCACGATCAATGTCCTCGCTGGGGTCGAGTTTGTTGTTGCCGTTGCGATCTTCGCCGTTGTATGCGGTCTGCGCCCAGAACGCGTTCGTATAAAGATTCTGCCGGCTCTGCTCGGTGTCGCGGAAGTTCGCATCCTCGCCGAACTTGCTCGCGCAAATCACGGCGAACACGACGTTGATCGAGGAATCCGGCGCAAGTGTTTTGAATGGGCCGGTCGTGAGCATGGTCATGAAATTACCCTTCTGGCCTTTGATGCGCGTGGCTATGGTTTGCGGATCGAGCGGCACCCTTTGCTTCTCGTAATTTTCAACATCGGTTTGCGGAGAGAAGAGCAAGGGATCGCTCGCATCACGAAAGAGCCAAGCATTGTAGGAAGAACGCACGCGATAGGTTGAGTCGTTCGCTTGCGGCGTGGCGCCGAGATGTTTCATCGCAGCATACAGGCCGCGATCCGTGAAGCCCGGGTCGCCGTCATAATCGAAAGTATAAACCATGCGCAGCGAATCCACGTAGCCGTCGCTCTTGTGCAAATAAAACGGCGCGCCCACACGCGGCGGCGTGATGTTGACGTTGCGCACGACCAAATCCGCCCACAACGAAACGTACACGTCGTTGAGATTTCTGCCGCTGACGTTTTTGATCGTGTAATTCAAAATCACGAACGCATCTGCGAAAGGAAAGTCCCACGCATAAGATTCGAGATGCACGGCCAGGCCGATGGGCGTGTGCTGCGGAATGCGAATCGTGGTGCCGGGCACGACGACGTTCGAGTCCGTGAAATCTGCGCTGAAGTCTTGATGGCTGATGGCGTCGGGATCATAAAACGGATTATCAATAAGACTCGAACGTTGACGCACGACGTCGTTGGGGTCATCCGTGTTGGTAAATTCAAAACCTGCGGCCACGTCGCGCAGAGAAGGAATATCTTTCGCACCGGTGGTGACGAGCACGGTTCCGTCATCGCGCCGGCCGCCGACCCACAATCCGCCAACGAACATGTGCTCGATGCCCGAGCCTTTCGGATATTCGCACGAAGGTTGATCGTCGGGAGATTGTGTGGCGAAGCCGTCGCCGATGGTGCCGAAGTTACTGATGGTCATGCCGATGCTGCCGACGGTGGTGAATTTGGTATCGTCATCGACCGTGGGTTTGCGCAAGCCAGGTGTTTGATCGCTCTGCGCAAAGGCGTGAATGGAGGTTGCTACGAGGATTAAGCTCAACAATCTAAAAAGACAAAAGCGTTCCCGCAAAGGCACAAAGGCGCAAAGAAACACAAAGAAAAGGCTTTGCGGGTTCTTTGCGTCTCTGCGTCTTTGCGCGCGCTGTTCTGTATTGATTTGATAGGCAGGAATAGTCTGAGATGCTTTCGAATATTTCATGATGTTTTGGGAGAGAAAGGATTCGCTGCGCGCGGCTTTGGATTTATGATTTGGAAAGCGCGAGCAATCTAACCAACCGTTAGCATTTTGTCAAGCCAGGGGCGGCAAGTTTGCAAGGCATATTTCTTTCAACTTTGTTTCATCATTGCCTTTGCAGTTGATCTCACAACTTTTATCTTAGCAACGTTGTTCAAATAACTTTCCCATATCTCAAACCGTGAATGAACGCCAAGAGACGCGAATTTTTTATCGGCGTATATTCGCGTTGATTGGCGGTTTCGGAGAAATGAATGCGTAATTCAACTTCACCCGGCCGCGACGATCTCAATGCGAGGGATTGCACCTAGCGATGACCGAAAATGACCTCCGGCATTTGCAGCGCATGCGCGAGCACGAGCTGGCGTTGATATTACCGTTGTTGCCTGCGGGCTGCCGCATTCTTGAAATCGGCGCAGGTATTGGTTGGCAAGCAAAAGCGCTGGCGGAAAAAGGCTTCATAGTGACGGCAATCGACATTCCCGGCACAAGCTCGCGCGTTTGGCCCGTGCAGGAATATGACGGCGAGCACATTCCCTTTCCAGAGCGTTCATTCGATGTCGTCTTCAGCTCGAATGTTTTGGAGCATATCTCTCACGTCATACAATTTCAAAACGAGCTAGTGCGTGTGCTCAAACCCAACGGTCGCGCGATTCACATTCTGCCTTCGGGCAGCTGGCGGTTTTGGACGAGCCTGGCTTATTATCCGCATCTCGTGGCCCGGCTCGCTCAAAGATTGTTTGGAAACACCGTGAGCGAATCAAGCATCGGCGGCGCAGCAACACCCGCATCGAGGCAGAGAATGTTGAAAGCTATCTTGCCTCCGCGCCATGGCGAAGTCGGAAATTTTATGAGTGAGATTTATTCATTCAGCCGTTGGCGCTGGCAACGTTTGTTTCAGCGCTCTGGTTGGCAGGTGGAGGGGTATCAGCACAGCCGAATGTTTTACACCGGCTATACGTTATTGGGAATGAAATTGGGCGTGAGAGTTCGAGGTTGGTTGAGCTGCTTCATGGGCAGCACGTGTCATGTGTTTTGTTTGAAGCCCGTGGAAAAGGCAAGCGATAGAATATAACGAGCGCAAGTGGAGTGTCAAACTTCAGTTTGACAGCGCACTAGGCGAATTAAAGAGCCAAACACGGAATAACCCCGCAGCGGCGGGACTGAAAGTTTTTGGCAGAATAATTTGTCGGCAGAACGATTTGAAATAATTTTGCCGACAAATCATTCTGTCAAAGGTTTTTTCGGCGACTCTCGGTGACTTCGGTGAAATTCGGCGAAAAAACTTCATCGCCGAGTGACACCGAAGGCACCGAGTGTCGCCGAATAATTCTTTGCTGCTTCGCAGCTTTGATTTGCAGCTTGTCTGCAAATCGATGTAGGCTGTTACCATGATTTATTGGAGTGTCATCCTGAGCGAAGTCGAAGGGTGAGGTCATGGTTCGACTCCGCTCACCATGACAAATTAAGGTAACAGTGTACTAGGGGGACATGTTCAATGAGAAGTCAGATGCTGTTGCTTCTGCAAGCGAGCGCTTCTTTTGCTTTTGGTTACGATTGCACACGAGCGCGCAGGCTTTGGACAGAATTGCGCAGCGGACATGATCGCAGTGAAAGGAGTTCACTTTGCATTTGATGCCCAGGGTGGCGTTCACAGCCCGGCAGGCGCCCAAGGTGAAAACGCCAAATTCCATAGAGCAGGCAAGCCGGAACCAATAAGGCAAAACGATTGCGGGCAAAACTATTTTTAGGCGTGATCGAACCAGAGTTTGATCATGAATTGCATGTGCTTGACATCCCCTGAATCCCCCCTTCGAAGGGGGACTTTCGCGCGCGAACCTCAGTCCGAGAAAATTTCGTCGATCACGTCATCGGGCTGTGCCGGTTTGATGCCCAACTCTTCCAATTTCCGCCATAACGAAGAGAGCGTTTTTTCCGGATTGTGATAGAACGCGCTGCCGGCCACGCGCCAAAACTTCCACCCGACTCTTTCCAAAACCATTTGCCGCTCGAGTTCTTCCTCCCAATGTTCGGGCCCGCGCCATTCAGCGCCCGAGCAGATCACGCCGAGGCGCGCGTGTTTGCCTTCCACAACGAGGTCGATGCGATAGGGATGCGTTCCGATCTTGACTTCGGGAGCCGCTTCAAAACCGCGCGCGACAATGCGGCGATACACTTCGCGCACAAAAGCACCGGAGCCGTAGCGCTCGAATATTTCTATTGCAGATTGGATTTTTTGCTCGCTCTGTTTAGGAAGAAGGCAATGCTGCAATAAAAAATAACGCATGCACTGCGGGTGCAGATCTTCCAAACCTACGGAATGAAACAGCCAAAGCTGATCGCGGGCGCGGCTGGCCGCGACGTTGAAACGCTGCTCGGCAAATTTGTTCGTCAACGGTTCGGGCCGAGGCTGAGGCATTGCGACCATCGAAAGAAAAATCACGTGCCGCTCATCGCCTTGAAAGTGCTTGGCATCGCCGCAGAGCAAGCGGCGCTTCGAAATTTCATCTGCGCTCAACCGCGCGTGCAACAGGTTCGCGATTAATTCTGCCTGCGCCATGCCTTGCAGTGAAATCACGCCCATGGTGTGTTGCGCATAACGTTCGTCGCCGCACAGCTCCACAATTTTATCCGCAATGGCTTCGGCTTCCATCATGTTGACGGCCGCATTTGAAGCTTGCGATGAAGGCTCATGTGTGACGCGCACGGTTGCAATTGCCGGAGACCGCCTTTCATGCGGTCCGGGCAGGCGCAAAGGCTCGATTCTGCCTTCATAAAATTGTTCATTGCAAAATTGGATGATCTCGGGCGCGCAACGAAAATGTTCGCGCAGGATCAAGCCGTTGCCCGCGGGCGTGAAAGCTTCCTGCGCTTTGTCGAAGAGGCTCGCGTGCAAATCCCACAGGACTGCGTTGGCGTTGGGCAAATCAGCGAGATGGCGTTCGATCAAATTGTTTACTTCCGCAGGCTCGACGCCGACGGCTTCGGGGCTGACTTGCTTGTGATCGCCGATGATGACGGCGCGCTCGGCGCGGAACAACGCGCTCAACGCAAAGAGCTGGCATTGGCTGCTTTCATCGACGATGATCACGTCGAACTTTTCATCGGCCGGAGAAAAAGTGTTGAGAACTTTTTCCAACGGCATAATCCAAACCGGAATCGCGGGGCGGCACTTAGGAACAAGCTGCGCCGCCTCGGCGCGATAGTGGCTTTCGGATTTGCTCTTCTCATTTTTGCCGATATTCTGCACGGCTTTGAGCCACGCAAACAATGCCGCCTTTTGCTCGGGTGTGGTGCGTTTGGCTTGTTCCAGCCAAGTGCTGCGCGCGACCACGTTTTCGAGCAAACGTGCGGCTTGCGTTTGCGCGAGGCGCAGGCGCTCATACAACTCTTCGGAATTGGAACGTTCGAGATGCGCATCGAGCCAGGAATGTACGCGACGCCATTCCCAAGCGTCTTGCCATTGCGGCGGTGGACCCGGCGAAGCGCCTGCGCTGATTTGTTTTTCCATCTCCATGAGCCAACGCGGCGCGGCAACACGCAGCTTCTCTTGCAACTGTTCCAACTCACGCAACTCCGGCAAGAGTGCAATGACACGTTGCAATTCTTGCAGCTCATGTTCCCATGCTTTTGCGTCGCGCGCTTCCAAGGCTGCGAGCAAATTCGCCCACGCAGCATGCGCCCGCTCGCGCCCCAATCCTTCGCGCAGAAATTGCGTCCATTCATTCGCGAAATCATACAACGCCGCGGACGCGAGAATTTCTGCATAAGCCCGCAAGCCCTCGCGATACTGTTTCAGCCATTCCACTTCATGCCATGCCGCCGGACCGTAAGGTTTGATTTGAATCGCGGCGGACGCAAGCAGGCGCAGATAGGTGTTGTTCCATCCCACCACCGGCTCCAACATGCGCAGATACTCTTCGATGATCTTGAGCAACTGCTCATCTTCGGAATCGGGCGCGGGCCCTCCCACATCGCGCATCCCGTTCGTCCACAACGCCCACAGTTTTCTTTTATCCTCTTCGAGATCGAGAGAGCGCAACAACACTTGCAAATCTTCCGCAGTGCGCGGTGCATTTCCGTTGAGCTTGTACTCCGTGAACACGCGCAGCGCGCGCTTGCCGCTGCCGTAACGGAAGCGCAAGCCGATCGTTTTATTTTTGCTCAATTCGTCGTACAGCGCGGTGAGATCTTCCCGATCTTGCCGCGCGTCGAACGCGAGCGGCAGGGTCACGGAATAGTGCGCGAGGGCTTTTTCTGCGGCGCGAATCGAGCGCAATTGCACGCGACACTCGCGCGCAAATTCCTGCCAATGTTCTTCGCGTTGACCGCCGTAGGAAACGTCTTGCAAAATGCCGCGCAGCCATGGCGCGACAAAGGATTCCAATTTGCGTAAAGCTTTATCTGCCAGCGCCATCTTTTGCTCTAAATCCGAAGGCGCAGCTAGGGGCAGCGTCCAACCGCGCAACAGCTCTTCGCGCTGCGGCGCGCGGGCTTCGTATGCGAGAACGCGCTCGCAATATTGTGCGATCTGCGCGGCGGAAGGCAATTTTTCTAATGCCGGCAATTCTTGTGAGAGTATTGCAAGCTCGCCGTACGTGAACGTGTTCAGCAGCTCGTGCAAGCGCAGCATCTCGCTCTCCGTGAGCGGCGGCTCGCACGCCACCGGAATTTTGTCCGGCAGCCAGGCCCGCCCGGCTTCATGTTGCGCGAGCCATTCTGCGACCTGCATGGTTTTGAGATCACGGCCTTGAATGCACACCACGTTATTTTCGGCTTCTTCGACGCGCCGCAGCTCTGCGCGAAGCTGCGCGATATTTTCGCGGCACGCTTGCAGCTCGCCCTCGAGTTGTTGCAGCTCGCGCTCTGCAGTTTCAAGCTCAAACGAAGAGAGGCGTTCGTGTATGCGCGTGATCGTTGCTTCCAGCTCGCCGCGCGCGCCGGTTTCGCCTTCGAGCACGGCAACACACAGCGGCGCAATCTCCGGCAGCCATTGCCGCAACATTTCACCCAACACACGCAACGCGCGTTCGGTTTGTGAAGTGACCAAAATCCGTTTGCCGTGCGCCAAGAGGTGCGCGATCAAATTGACGATCGTGTGGCTCTTTCCGGTTCCGGGCGGGCCTTGCACGGCAACACCGGCCTGGCTCGCCAGGCGCCGCGCGATTTCTTTTTGTTCGGCATTCGCGGGCAACGGGAATAGAACATTTTCGCCGAGCGCTCGCCACTTTTCTTGCGCACTTTCTTCCGGCGCGAGCGGAGCGCTTGTTGCCAAGGCTGCCAAGCTTGGCGCGGCCGGAGCGCCGTTCTTTATCGCGGTGATGATATTTTGAAAATCGCTTTGCCATTGCGTGCCCATTCTTTTGCGCACGAAGAGCACGGGAGCATTATAAAACGCGGGTGTTGAGGTGGGCAGGAGATCGCTACCGCCGAGTATTTCAGGGAGGCGCAATTCGCTCGCCGTTGCAATCGCCGCCGCGAGATCCCGAAACAAATTTTCAAGCGCGGCACGATCGCGCAGGTCCAGCGGATTGATGCGCGCGCGCGATTCGATGCGAGCGAGAAGCTCCGCGTCGGCGAGCGGAATACCGCTCAACATTTCCAGAGCAAGTGCGGCGCTGCCCTCGACTGGAACGATCGCGAAGCTTCTCTTTTCGGCATCGAATAACAAATCCGCACGCACGATCACGAGCGGATGAAATATCTTGCGCTGCTCACTATCCCAGGTGAGCAAGCCCTCTCCGATCATCAACTCGATTTCATCGCTTTCGCGCTGCAGGCGCCGGCGCAAAATTCCGAGCGTGTCATAAAATTGATTGGCGCTTTGCTGCGCTGCAGCTCCTTCCGCCCAGGCTTGCCATACTTCATAACGCCAATGCTCCCACAAGGCCACGCGCTCGGGATCGCTTTCAAATGCAGCCTCCATCCGGCCATTCTTGCGCTCCGGCGCTTCGGCCTCATCAGCAAGTGTAAAAGTGAGCGGCGCAGTTTCAGACGGCGCTTCTTCTTTTTGCAAATCTTCGAGCCACTCAAAAAAATCCGCGGTCTTCGCGGCCTCGGACCGATCAATACGAGGAAGCGGGGTTTGCAGCATCGGCGGCTGTTCCGGCCTGCCGCCGATTTCACTCAACCATTCCCGCAAAGGCTCAGGCGGCGAGGGTGCCGGGGCCAGATTCTGTTGCTGAATTTCAAGCCAAGCTTCGGCGTGCGCACCGCTGCCATTCCAAAAGCTTCCGCGTCCGTTGGGCAAATCCGCTTGCCACCAGCATTGCTCATGGTGCGCGCGCAGATCGCAAATACTCGGAGCCGCTAGATCTTTGAGTGCAGTGAGATACTCAAAAATCTTGATGACGTTCGTCGGTATCGTGGTATTCATTGTTTTCGAGCTTTCATTCCGGCCTTTCGGGGAAGATGTACGGTTTGCATGACAACTTCATTATTGCGAAATAGAGAATACCGGCAGTGCGCGGGTTTTGCGTTTGCGGAAGTGAAAGTTTGTTATGGCGTTGTTACTTCTCGCAACGTGGACGAACCACAACCCCAAAAGTCTCAAGCTTGAATCGCAACGAATAAACCGGCAATGAATAAAAGCTCTGTCACCTGTGAGTCGTGTGAAAGCTCGAAAATTTTTAATGCGCCGTCCAAGCCGTTGCAGGAGCTTCTCTGACCGGCGAGGAAGTTGAAAATGATAACGGAAGCTGCAAGGCAAGGCGAGCGTTTCACTCTCATCCCGTTGTGCGTGCGCGGGACAGTGTTCCATTTCGAATGAGACAACTTTGGCTCACATATAATTTCCGATTGTCTCACTTGAACACGCACGGTCTGTTTGCTCGCAACGGTGCATCACTTTGCGCGCGATCTTTTCAGTAAAAACAGAAAGCGCTGAGATGAGCGCAAAAAAAACGCTGCCATGGGCTCACAAGCAATTTTAGGAACAGAGACGGCGGCGCGAAGTGGCATAGTGGTTGCGTTTCAAAAGGCATCAAAAGGGATTTGGAGCATTCAAACTTTTTTAGCGAAGGGATCACATCATGAAAACCAGATTGTTTGCCATTATCGCGACTGCTGCGATCATCTTGTTGGCTGCGGCCATGCACACCACTGCCACGCAGCAAGCAACGGTGATCGAGCTGCCCGATATTCATATCACTTCCGCGCGTTGATCGTCGAGCTTCTCCTTCCAACTTTGCGCAGCGCCGCGAAAGGCGTGCGCAGGCGAAACATGGCTTTTTGAGAAGATAGAATCTCGGCGCAAGCGCGGCGACCGCAAGCTCTCAGCCGTTGCGAATGAGTTGATACGCTTGCAACACCGCGCCCGTGCTCGCCGCAAAAGCCGGAACACCACGGCTCTGATGCGGAGCATCACCGTCATACCTCTGCGCGATCAAACCCTCACACGGGTGTTCGCGTCTTTCAAACAGCGGCATAAAAATTTGCAGCAGCGGCGCCCCGTTCGGATACGCGCGTAAATAAGAGCGCACGAACGGCACGATGAGCCAGGGATAAACCGAGCCGTTATGCAATGCCGTTGCGATTTGGCGAGCCGAACCCACGCATTGGCCGTAATAACCCGGATGATCCGTCGGCAGCGTCCGCAAACCCAAAGGCGTCACGAATTTTTCCATGGCTAAATCCACCACAGCCCAAATTTGCGCGGTATTGAATGCGGTAAAAGGCAGGCCGGTCGCAATCACCGCGTTGGGGCGCAGCGTATCATCGGCAACGAAACTGTTGAGATTGAGATTCGTGCGTTTGGCGTTCATCGGCGCCGGGCCATATAGACAATCGTAAGCATAGTTCGTCTCCGCGCACCAAAAATTTTCCTGCAACGCCTTCCCCGCCAATTCTGCCAATTCACTACACTTCTTTTCACCCGCCTGTTTATTGAGCAAACGCGATATTTCCACCATACCCATGAGCGCGTTATACCACAACGCTTGCACTTCTATCGCGCGGCCATTACGCGGCGTCGCAAGCCAGGAACCCACGCGGCCGTTCATCCACGTCATTGGGCAAGCCAGGTCAGTTTGATACAGCATGCCATTCACTGCATCATATTTGAGGCCCGGAGTCGTGCCGGCGAGATGACAATGCAAAACGTCCAACAACGCGGAATAATTTTCAGCTACAAATTCATCATCCCCGCTCGTACGCCAGTATTCGTAAATCGCCGAGAACATCCACAACGTGGCATCAAGGCTTTCGTAGTTCGGGCTATCAGGCCGGTGTGAGAAATAATTCGGGATCAAGCCTTGATTCGCATGCTTCAAAAAAATGCTGAATACTTCTTTTGCTAAATCCATTCTGCTCGCAGTAAAAAGCAAACCCGGCAATGCAATCATGGCTTCGCGGCCATGATCGGAAAAATGCGGATAGCCCGCGAGTATCGTCCAGCTTTCGAGCGAAGACGTTGTGGGACGTGAAATGATGAAATGCGAAGCCGCTCGTGAAATCGCGCGCAGCTCCGGCGGCAAATTGGTGTTCAGCGCGTCCGCAGTAAGCCTGCGTTGGCGTTCACATTCCGCTTTGTAAGCCTCCTCCCCATCCCATGCCTCCGGTCCTTCATACGCCAGAAACAAAGTGATCGCCATGCCCGGCTCGAACGCGAACTCAAATGCGTTGGGCAGATAAATTTCATGGCGGTTCACGTTCTTCGTGCCTTCATCATAAAGCTCGATCGTGCGCCATGCGTTCACGGAGATGAGTTTCGCCTTGGGGTCGGTCTCCAGCCGAAACGGCTTGTCATTGGGGTCGGCATAGACCTGGACCATATTCGCTTTCGCGCGCACGTGATAGGCCTCGGTCAACGCCGTCGCGGCAAGGCAATCGCGCATTTCCACGAGCGGGGTTAAACGCAAACGCACGGCGCGCGCTTCACCGACGAGTTCATAGCGCACGAACGTGCCGTGAAAATTCTCGGCCATCCATACGCGCTTGATCAGAAAAAAATTCTCGAGGGAATACGTAAAGGTGGGAATACCGTTCGTCGTTTCATAGCGCAGGATCGAAACCGCTTGTTGCGCGCGAAACGTGCGGCGCAGCGATTGCCATTTGCCGTCAAAGAAAATTTGCTCGAAGACTTCGCGCACGAACGAGACGCGCTGCAACGGCGGACGCGCCGGCGCGACGAGAAAAAAGTGCTCCGACTTCCAACAAATGTCCGAGGTGCTGCCCATCGCATAAGCGCCCAACCCGTTGGTGAGCAACCAATCCTTGGCATTGACGACGTGCTGTTCCTGATTTCGCATGGGATTCACATTCCTTGAATCTTCTCACTAACGTAGCGCAGACTTCCAGTCTGCAAACCCAGCAGGCAGGATGCCTGCGCTACGTTATAACGCCGATGAAGCTTGACTATGGGGTAAAATATACGCGCGTCGCGGGGAATTTGAAGATTTTAGCAACCTCCACAAACGCGCCTCCGTAAGCAACGGCTCATTTGGATTTCGAAGATTTCCTTGTTATCTTTTTAAAGTGAAATCGCTATCGCTGTTCACACTCAACACTTGTCTGAGGGAGGAGCATATCATGTTTATGCGCGCGCGCTGTGTTTCGTCCGATGAATTGGAGTGTCATCGCTCTCAACAAGAACGCCCCCCTAGCCCCCCTCGAGGGGGGAATTTCGTGAAGCCTCTGCGCAACGATTCCCCCCTTGAGGGGGGCAGGGGGGTGTCGCTCGCAATCAACCGGCAATCGAGTTTTCAAAAGAGATTGTTGTCAACTTTGAGCATTGCAATCCTTGCTCTTTTTTCTCCCTTCAGCACAAACTCTTTCGCGCAAAACTACGCGTTCAACACCGACAGCGCATACGCCAATCTCGAACATCTTGCCGTCACGATTGGCCCGCGCATGATGGGCTCCGTCAATGAACGCGAAGCATTGGCATGGGTCACACGTCGTTTCGCGAGCTTCGGGGCTGACACCGCGTACGTGATGCCCATTCCGCACACGAAAAACATGAACACCAGCACTGGCACTGCGGTCGGCATTTTTCCCGGACGCACGGATAGCATGATCGTGATCGGCGGGCACATCGACTCTGACTTTCGCGAGAACCCCGGCGCGAACGACGACGCTTCCGGCACTGCAGTGATGCTCGAACTCGCGCGCGTGTGGAGCAGCATGCCTCGCCGCTACACATTGGTATTCGCGGCGTTCGGCGGAGAAGAAGGCGGGCTTATCGGCTCAAAATGGTTTGCAGATCATTTCGAGCACATACAGCGCGTGGCGCTCATGCTGCAAATCGACATGGCCGGCAGCGACGAAGAGCTTGTACCCTTCCTTGAAACCCAAGGCAAGCAAGCGCCCAAGTGGTTGGTGCAAGATGCTTATGCGTTCGATCGCGCGCTCGGCTTCAATAGCTTGCAGTATCCCACGCACTTTTTCACGCTCAATGCCAGCCTTCCTGGCGGCGGCGCGGGTTCCGATCACGAGCCGTTCTTGAAGAAGGACATCCCTGCGATTGATTTCACTGCGGGCGTCAATTCTTCACCCATCCATACGATCAACGACCGCATGGCCTTCATCAGCAAAAAGGCGCTCACGCGCAGCGGCGTGCTGGTCGAAGCTCTGATGAAAAAATATGACACGAACGGCATTCCTTCGCAACGCGTCGGCCATTACATGCTCTGGCAAATCTTCGGCGGAACTTTTTTCGTGCCGGATTGGGCCGTGTTTGCGTTCAATGTGCTCGCGGTCATGCTCGGCATTCTCGCGTTCACGCGCGGGCGCGGCCAACGCTTGCAAATCGAAAAGCCGGCGCGTGTGCGTTTCTCCGGCTGGAAAATATTTTTGATGCTGATCCTCATCGCCATTTTCACGCAGCTTGGCGAAGCGCTCATGCAGCTTATCAAAGGGCTGCGCTTTCCATGGGTCGCGCACACGAATGCGTATTTGCCCTTTGCTGCATTGTGGGCGTTGCTGGGCGCGTGGCTCGCCTTGCAACTCACGCGCTGGTGGCGGTTCACGCCGGACCCGTATTCTTATTTGTCGCGCGGTCTCGTGTTCATGCTCCTGCTGACGATTTTATTTTGGCTTGCCACGCCGCGTTTGGCCTTCTATCCCGCGCTCTCTCTTCTTTGTATATGCTTGGCGGTTTTTCTCCCGAGCACATTGTTGAAAGTTTTATTCACGCTGGCTTCGCCCTGGCCGATGTTGAGCTTGATGTTCAACGAAGCGTGGGGCCTGTTCAGCCGCACATGGGCGCGTGGTTTGATGCAGATGGAAGGCTTTTGGCCCTCGTTCATCGTCAGCGCGATTTTCACTGTGCTGCTCATCCTTTGGTATTTGCCCGCGCTTTACACGTTCGCGTACACGTATGCGCGCCAAATCAAAACGCTCGCCTTTCTGAAAGTTTTGCGTCACCCGGTTTGCGGGTTGACCGTGTTGCTCGCCGTGTTCGGCTATGGCGGGTATTTGTATGGGCTGCCCTCATACAACGAGATGTGGCGCGCGAATCTGCGCGCAATCGCGAAATATGATTTGAACACACGCCAAAGCAAGCTGGAGTTGATGGGCGACGAATACTTTCGCGGCGTGACCGTGCAATCCCTCGCGTTGAACAAGACCATCGACGAGCGCGATCACAAAATGGAATTTCCACTCGACTTCACTGCGGATTGGATGTCGATCAGCGGGCAACAAACGCGCGAGCCGAGCGATTCCGGCTTGGCACATGTGAATTGGACGCTCGTAGCGGCTCGCCCATGGCACTCCGTGAGAGTCGATTTGCAAGCCGACACGTTGCAGCTTTCCCGCGTGCAATCGGACCTGAAATTTTTGCAGTCACAGGATCGTGTCACGTTTCGCTGGTCCGCGGAACCGCCGGACACGTTACATTTGGCAGTCTCGTTTCATCTTCCCCCCAAAGCGAAATTGATTCGCACCGTCACGGCAACGTATGCCGAAATGCCTATTCCCATAACGGTGACGGCGAAATATGCGGATGCAATCTATCGCACCGAAGTCGTGCAACGCGATACATTGTGAAGAGGGTTGGGCAACGAAGGGTTTGCAAAACTTGTTCGGCAACGAATGGAGTTATACAACCAGGCGGGCCTCTTTCACCGTCATTCAGCAGGAACCTTTTTAAGCACTTGAGTTGGTGCCCAGTGCTAAAAAGGATTCCTGCTGAATGACATATCTTCAGGGGCAATTAATGACCGTCAATAACCATCAATGACTACCAATGACCACCAATGACTATTCTTCCTCTCGCATGAAAATCACTTCCTATCAAAAACTCTCCCTCTCCTTCTGGCGAGCATTGGCTTGATTTGTATCACAGCCTATTTCGGCGTGATGGCAAATTCGCGCCTCTTGCGCTTGTTGAAATTCGAAAAGTCCAAAGCCGAAATTCTCGCGCTCGCGCAGGAAGCGTTCGCGCAATCACCGCTGGGCAAATACCATCTGCCGCGCGAATATGAAGTCACGATCAGCGAGAGCGTGCTGCAATATGCGCAAGAGCACGCGCTGCCCGAAAGCCTTTGGGCGCAGCTTGCGCTAGCGCATTGGGTAATCACCTGGCGCGGTGAAATCGAAACACGTGAGAACAAAAAAGAGAAGGCCAGTTATGCCGTCGAATACGATCTTTCCGGCAGGTTCGTTGGGTTCAATCAAACACATCCCGGCTTGAAAGATTCGCTGAAGCTGGCAGAGACGGAAGCCGTGCGCTTGGCCAAAACTTTTTTGTTCGCGCAAGAGATCGATACCACCACGATTAAACTCGCGGAGAAAAAGACTACGGAGGAGGAGCAAGTTTCCAAGTATAATTTCATCTTCTCACGTCCCCTCACTTTTTCCAATGAGCTAACGGAAAATTTCTCCGTAAACGTGGCGGGCCGCGAAGTGACGGATTTCAACCGCGAAGTCGAAAAGGCGAAAAGCAAAGAAGACAAGCTCGATGCGGAACAAATCAGCGCGCTCGTTGCGGTCATCTCCGCTTTTTTGGTTTGGGCCGTCGTCGGCCTTTTTCTTTTGGTGATTTTTTTGAGAAGGCTGCGCCATGACGAGCTGGAATTTAAACGTGCCTGGTGGTGGGGCTTGCTCGGTTTCGTGCTGGTTTGGGCGGCCATTGCTTTTCAAACTTGGTCCGAATGGATCGCCACATTGGTCGGCGGCGGATTTGGCGGACTTTTCACGGGCATCGGATTGGTTTTGATTTATGCGACCGCGGAATCTTTAGCCCGCGACATTTGTCCGGAAAAATTGGTGTTGAGCGATCTCGCGCAACGCGGCCAATTTCGCGTCAAAGAAGCCGGGGCCGCGATCCTGCGCGCATTTTTCATCGCGGGCGTTTCATTGCTGTCGTGGAGCCTCCTCATTTGGCTCATGGGCGCAGCGAAGGCCGGCTACTTCGAAATCGACGGCGAAAAGATGTGGTTCCTTCGAGATCATCGTTATTGGGGTGGCAACGCGCTGCAGATCATCACCGGCGTCTGTTTCATCACCCTGCTTTTTCTTTGCTTTTGGAACGCATATTTGCAGGGCAAGATCAAGCGGCAAAGCATTTTCTTCCTGGTGTTCATGCTCTCGCTGCACCTCGCCGGGTTCTACAATTACTTCATCAAGCCGAATTGGCTGGGCGCAGTGTTGTGCCTGCCGCTCTCCGCGCTGTGGGCATATTTCGTGACGCGCGAAGATCTCTTCACCAACTTCGTTTCAGCGCTGATCTTTTATCTGCTCTTCACTCTCGCGCTCATCGTGAGTTCGCCGGAAGGTTTTCTCGCCGGGCCCCTGCCGTGGTTCGGTCTCGGCGTTTTCACTTTGCTCGGCCTCGGCTTTTACTTCTACAAGAGCGGAAACGTCGCGAAAGATTTCGAGCATTACGTTCCGGAATATGTCAGCCGCATTGCTACGCGCGAAAGATTTTTGAAAGAGCTGGAAATCGCGCGCAACGTGCAAGTGCGTTTCCTGCCCGAGCGCGTGCCGCAATTTCCCGGCTTGCAGCTGGCGAGCATCTGCCGCCCGGCCATGGAAGTGGGTGGCGATTATTTCGACTTCGTGCCGCACGGTAAAGAGGCGTTGAGCGTTTTCGTCGGCGATGTTTCGGGCAAAGGCGTGTCTGCCGCGTTTTTCATGACCATGGCCAAAGGCATCATCAAAACTTTGGTGAAACGCCTCGCTTCGCCCAAACTTTTGCTCACGGAGATGAACGAAGTCTTCTATGAAAATTCTCCCAAAGAAATTTTCATCAGCTTGATCTACGGCTTCTTCGATATGCGCAACAAGACGTTGACCTTTGCGCGCGCCGGGCACAATCCGCTCATCGTGCGCAAGAGTCACGGCAACGAGCCGGAGATGCTTCATCCCAAAGGCTTGGCCATCGGCATGGATGCCGGGCGCAATTTCGCGAAGACGATTGAAGAGATCACCGTGTCCATCAGCCCCGGCGACGTGTTCGTGTTTTATACCGACGGCATTTCCGAATCCATGAACACACAGGGCGAAGAGTTCGGCGAAGAGCGGCTCTGCGAGTTGATCAATGCCAACGCGCAAGACGAAGCCGAAACTCTATTGGAGAAGGTTACGGCGGAGGTCAACGACTTCTCCAACGGCGCGAAGCAGCACGATGATTTCACGATGGTGGTGGTGAAGGTGAGGCCGGTGGAGTGACGGCGTGTTGGAGTTTTGGATTGGTGAGGTGATGGATTGATGGAGTAATGGAAATCAAAGCTCCGTTGAACCAACACTCCAACACCCCAACACTCCCTCTATCCAACACTCCATCAAGATGGCCTGTTCGCCAGCGTGCAGAGGGTGTCAAGCCAGCGGATAAAGTGCGCGCCGAGTTTAATCAGACAAAGAGAACAAACGCCTAAAAAACAGTTTTGGCAAAGTTATTGAACCTTTTGGTTTGAGGAGAACTCTGTTCTTCTCGTAGCGCAGACTTCCAGTCTGCAAACTAAGGCAGGATGCCTGCGCTACAATTATCTTCGCGGTCGTGATAGTTTTTGAGAGTAATACTCTACCCCGATTTGCAGTCAAGCTGCAAATCAAAGCTTCTGCGAAGCAGCAAAAAACTATTCGGCGAAACTCGGAGTCTTCGGTGACTTCGGCGGCAAAGCTTTTCCGCCGAAGTCACCGAGAGTCGCCGAAAAAAACTTTGGCAGGATGATTTGTCGGCAGAATCATTTCAAATCATTCTGCCGACAAATTATTCTGCCAAAAACTTTCGGAATTTTATTCTGACTTTGAATGCCTTAAGGCATAACTCGCTATCCCACGAATGAAAGGCAAACCATGATCGACTTCAAAGGCATTTTTAAATTTTATCCCTCCGGCTTCGGCAAAACGTATGTGTTGAGCGACATTGACGTCGAAATCAAAGAGGGCGAATTTGTTTCGATAATGGGGCCCTCCGGCTCCGGCAAGTCCACGATGCTGCACATCATCGGCATGTTGGATGAACCCTCCACCGGCGAGTATCGTTTCCTCGATCATCCCGTGCATCGCTTGAGCGAGAAGCAACGCTCTGAGCTGCACAAAAACTACATCGGCTTCGTGTTCCAAAGTTATCATCTCATCGACGAGCTGACGGTGTATGAGAACATCGAGATGCCGCTCTTATATAAAAACGTGAAAGGCGCGGAACGCAAGAGCATGGTGTGCGACATCATCGACCGCTTTCAAGTCGTCGGCAAAAAAGATTTGTTTCCAAATCAGCTTTCGGGCGGGCAACAGCAACTTGTGGGCATCGCGCGCGCGGTTATTTGCAAACCCAAACTCATTCTCGCGGACGAGCCGACCGGCAATCTCAATTCCAAGCAGGGCGAAGAGATCATGGAATTGTTCACGAAGCTCAATCAAGAAGGCACGACCATCATTCAAGTGACGCATTCGGAGAAGAATGCTTCTTACGGCCGTCGCGTCATCAATCTCCTCGACGGCCGCGTCGCGCCGGAGCAAAAGCTTTGAGCCAATACGAAACCACAAAGGCAAGACGATTTCCGGCAAAACTATTAAGAGCGAAAGAATAGTTTTGCCCAAAATCGTTTTGCCTTTCACGCTTTTGTTTTCGGGTATTTTGCAGGCTTTCTACGCTTAAAAATTCCTGTGCAACCTTGCCCATGAACTTCCGTACTACGCGATGCTTTTGCGCTCGTCTTTTCCATTCCTTACGCTACGAGCTGCGGCTCAAAATAAAATTTCAAAGAAAATTGTAGCCTCACCCCACCTTCGCATGTCATAAAGAAAACGCGAAAGGAGAAACGCCATGTCAAAGCAACTTGCTACCACGTTGTTTGCTGCTCTCATCCTCGTTGGACACAGTTACGCGCAGGAAAACGTTTTAGTGGAGATCGCCAAACTCTCTCCGCGCACGCTCAAAGTCGAAGGCTTCACTTTAGATCGCGGCCAGGACCTTCAGCTCAAAGCCACGGGCCTCAACACCAGCCGGCGCCATCCCTTCACCGCCAATGCGTGGATTTTGAATGCGCAAACGCGCGAAGTCGTGTGGGAGATGAAAGAAGCGAACACCAAACGCCGCGACCGCTACCTGCGCGACTTCGAAGGCCCGCTCTCTCTGCCCGCCGGAACCTATGAAGTTTATTATTCCTCTTTTTCCTACTTCAATGACGGCTTCAACGTCAACAATATCGGCAAGGCGATCACTTATGTTTATGATTCCATTTTTGAAAAAAAAGATAGCCGTCATCACGACGGCAATTGGGAAGAGGGTAATTGGGACGACTATCGCCGCGAATACGATGAGTTGGGCTTGACTATCAAAGGCAGCGGCAAAAAGCTTGATGAAAAAGCTTTACTCGCTTTCGTCGAGGCGGCGAAGTCGGATGCAGTTATCAATATGTCTGCCTTGTGGGATGAAGAATACAAACGCCAAGGTTTCATTCTCTCGCAGCCCACTGGGTTGAACCTCTATGCTATCGGCGAAGCGGGCTACGAGAGCGACTACGACTACGGCTGGATCATCGACGTGAAAACGCGTGAGAAAGTTTGGAAGTTCACGTATGACAACTCCGAGCCCGCGGGCGGCGCAGAAAAGAACCGCATGTTCAAAGGCAGCGTCAAACTCCCCGCAGGAACGTATGCCGCCATTTTTGTGACGGACGATTCGCACTCGTATCGCCGATGGAATTCTCCACCGCCATATGATCCCGAGTTTTGGGGCTTGATTGTGCGCACGAGCAACCCTTCGGACCGTGCGAACGTGCGCTTGTATGAGTATGAAGATTTGCCGAAGAAGAACGTTTTTCTCGAACTCACGCGCGTGCGCGATGATGAATATCTCACCAAAGGCTTCACGTTGAAGCAGCCGCTGGACGTGCGTGTGTATGCAGTCGGCGAAGGCCGCGACGGCGACATGTTCGACTACGGCTGGATCATGGAAACCAAGTCGCGCAAAAAAGTGTGGACCATGGATTATCGCGAAACCGAGCACGGCGGCGGCGCGGATAAAAACCGTCTGTTCGATGACGTCGTGCGGTTGGATAAAGGCAGCTATTTGGTTTATTACGTGACCGACGGCTCGCACTCCTATCGCGATTGGAATTCTTCCGCGCCTTTCGATCAAGAACGTTGGGGCGTCACATTGCTGGCTTCGAGTGAGAACTTCGATGCCAGCCAGGTTGCCGAATATGTGCCGGAAGCAGATGCCAACGTGCTCGCGCAAATCGACAACGTGCGCGACGATCAAAACAAGCAACTGCGTTTCTCTTTAGATAAGAACGCTGAAGTGCGCGTGTATGCGCTGGGCGAAGGCCGCGACGGCGACATGTTCGACTATGGTTGGATTGAAGACGCGCGCACCGGGCGCGTGGTGTGGGAAATGAGTTATCGCATGACCGAGCACGCGGGCGGCGCGCACAAAAATCGCGTATTCGATGGCAACGTTTATTTGAAAGCCGGAGAATACGAGCTGCACTATCAATCCGACGGCTCGCATTCCTGGCGCGATTGGAACGATGATGCTCCGCACGATCCCATGCACTGGGGTATCACCGTGTATCGCCCGGAATAAACCGTTCGTAGAATCGCTCTTGTCAAAATCACTTTCGCATTTTACTATAAGAAGCGTAGAGCAAACGGCTCTACGCTTTTCTTTTTTTTAAAAGCGCCTCACCATTATTCAATAGGAGGAGTTCCGTGAAGTTCAGAATGGTTGTATTCTTGTTGCTGTCGGTTTTGACGACGTTAGTTCATGCGCAGTCTTCTTCACTCGCAGTTTTTGGGGATCAAATCGAAGATCGGGGCCTCACGCGCGTGCTGTATTGGAACGGCGCCACGAACAGCGCGGCCGGGCAAATCGACATCCATTTCGGCCGTCCGGCTTGGCGCGCGGAATATGACGACCCCAAAAACTTCGATGCCATGACCAAAGGCAAAACCTGGCGTTTGGGCAAAGATTTTTGGACCGTGCTCGAAACCGACTTGCCGTTGAAGATCGCCGGCAAAGACGTGCCCGCAGGCGCATATTATCTCGGCGCGGCGCGCTCCGCCGATGGCGCAAGCTGGAATTTGGTTTTCATTGATCCTGCCACAGCGCGCAAGGGCCGCGTCGATGCTTCGCAAATTGAAAAAGCAACGGAGCTTTTTAAAGTGCCGCTCACGTTCGCTACGGCAACGGCGAATCAAGATCATTTGACGATTACACTGACCCATGCGAAGGAAAAGCCGAGCGAGGTGGCATTGAAGATTGCGTGGGGAAAATTTGAATTAAGCACGGCGATTACCGCGGGAATTTGAGTAGAGTAGGAGGCTCGTGCAACGACTTTGCCGTTGCATGCGCTCTCGACTCATCATGCTCGGTTAGGCTTGAGAAACCTCGGCACAGCCGAGGTTGAGCATTTTCGGAAAGATTTAGCTCACCCTTTTTCTGAGTGCGAGCATCGACGCGCCCAACTCTGCTCCGATCACGAAAATGATCGCAGAATAATTGATCCACAACACCAACACCACGAGCACGCCGAAAGAGCCGTAGAGCACGTCGTATGCGCTCACCGTGCTCAAATAAAACTCAAAAAGCCATTTTGCAATTTCCCATAACGCGCCGACGAGCAACGCCGTCACCAGCACGATACTCGTCGGCACGTGTCTGGGCAATGGCATGCGATACATCACGAAGAACATCGCGGCGGAGAAAACATACGCAATGCCATGAGCCGCGAATTGCGCAAGCCCGCTCACATCGTAACCTCTTCCCCCGAGCCACGCGAGCCCCACTTCTTCCACGATGGTGATGATCGTTGATAAACCGAGTGAGAGCAGCAATAGCGCGCACGTGAGCGCCACCATCCCCATATCGAAAAGCTTGCCCGTAATCAAATTCAAATCCAGCTCATGACCGTAAGTAATTTTCAAGACGACGCGAATGCCGCCGAACAAGCGCGACGCGGCCAGCGCCAATGTCAACATGCCGAGCGCGCCGATAATCTGGCGGTCTTCGAGGAGGCGTAACAGGCTGTCTTGCAGTTTGTGCGTCGCGCCGGGGAAGGCGTTTTCAAGCACGCGCAACAATTCCTGCTGCGAGGCTTGCGAGGATTCCAGAAGATAACCGGAGAAGGAAGCTACGATGAGCAGAAAGGGCAATAGGCAAAGCAGCATATTGAACGCAAGGCCGGAAGCGAGCAAGGTCCCGTCGTCTTCGTCAAAGCGGCGGACGGCACCGGCCAGTATGCGCCATAGGAAGAGCAGTTTCTTCAGCATGATTCTCAATTCGGTTCAGCTTGTCAGCCTCGCCTCGATCTCCGCAAGATATTGCCGGAATAACTCCGGCTCCAATCCCAGCATCTCTTCGCGCACGTTGAAGCTGATGCGTTCTTGCAGCTTTGCTTGATCGATATACAAACACAGCATGAACTGCTGCAATGCTTGCTTGCGCTCCAACATCAACTCGCTGCCTAGGAGCGAACGCTGGCGCTGCACAACCGGCAGCAAAAACGTATTGCCGCGAGGAATCTGCAAAATCTGTCTGCGCCAAGCATCGAACGGCCATAGCGCACGCGCGAGCGTTTCATCTTCATAACGCATTTGCAAGCGTTGCAGCGTGATTAAGAGTTGTGCATGTTTGAAGGTGAACAAATCCACGGCAAACGGATCAAGAAAGAGTACGCGCGCATAAGCGAGGTTCGCATCATTCCACAGTTTGAGTGCGTAGGCCGCATCTCCCAAGTATCCCCACTCTCGCGGCGTGACTTCCTCCGTGTGCGTTGTTACCCAATTCAGCAAATCACCGTGCGCGGCTTGCCAATTTTCCAGCGCGAGGTGGCATACACCGCGCGCGAGGGTTTTATCTTTCACGGAAAACATTTCGCCTTTATTCGAAGCTTTGCTGAGGAGGTGACGCGCAAGAATGCGGCGCAAGCTCAACACTTCGGCTTCGTTCAAATGGTTTTGCTGCAGAGCCTCGTTTGCGGCATGCCAGAGCCACACTGCTTTTTGCGTCGTGGATTTAAAAGACATGGACTCTTGCTGCGCAAAGTCGCAAAGCTTGGCGAGCAATTCCAAATCGGCCAAGTAGGGATCGAGATCGTGCGCGATTTTCAAGCTGGCGAATGCCTCGGCCCATTCGAACGCGACCATTTGTTCGAGGGCTTGTTCTTTGTAATCTATTGCCGGTGAGAAGAGGTGGGCTTGCATGGTTGCTTGTTTAATATTTTGAGGCCGCAACGGTGCTCTATGCTCGTTACGGTTGGTTTGTAAATTCTCCTCAAATTGTCATTCTGTAAGAATCTTCCCTCGCGCCGGGACCAACGGCTTGTTTTGAGATGTGTTCCAAGCGCCGGGGAAGTTCCTTGCAGGATGACATTTCAAAAAGGGGCATTACAAAATAACTTTGAAGCGGCATACATTGTCATTCCGAGGCTTTACTTCGCTGTTGCTTCTGCAAGCGAGTGCTTCTTTTGCTTTTGGTTACGATTGCACAACGAGCGCGCAGGCTTTGGACAGAATTGCGCAGCAGACATAAGCGCAGTGAAAGGAGTTCATTTTGCATTTGATGCCCAGGGGAAAGTTCACAGCCCGGCAGGCGCCCAACAAAGCGAGTGAAGTCGGACTTTGCTGCGTTTGATTTGGATGAAAGCTCTAGTCCGCGAATAAGATTCTTGTTTCATTCACATTGGCAAAGTCCGACTTCCCCGACCGATTTTAAGACAGTCCTTTCGCGCGGCGAATGAACCATTCCACCCCGAGCAGAAGCGTGATCGCAAAAAACAATATCGGCGCGTCCCACAAATCATGTTCGGTCAATTTGGAAAAAGAGCTGCGCGCGACTTTGATGGCGTCGGGCAATGCGCCGGCTTCGCGCACGTGAAAGTATCTGCCGTTGGTGAGTTCAGCGAGACGCTGCAACACCGGCGCTTGCAAATCCGCGTTGGCTAATTCCGCTTGCGAGGGCTCGACGAAAAATGCCGACTCCGCTTTGCCGAGAAAATGCCCCTGCTTGTCGTGAACGAGCACCTCGACTTGATAAATTCCTTCCAAACCGGCTTCATAGTTCCCCACGTATTTCGCCAACTCACCCGTGCGTTCCGCCGCCAAATCCGTGCTCGCAAGCAGCGTGACAGATTGATTGTCCGGCGTCGTGATCTTCATCGATACGTTCGCGTTCTTGTAAGGCACGAACGTGCTGTCCATCACTTCGATATGCATCGTGACATTCTCGCTCGGCGAATAACTTTCGCGCTCCATTTCGATGGTCACCGGATCGGGCGATTGCGCGCTCAACCAGCGCATGAGTTGCCGCCAGAACCGTTCGTGCGTCATGTCGCGATGATCGCGGTGCATTTGCCAACGCCACGTGGTGCTCGTGGCCAAAGCCGCACTGCGGCCGCGACCGTAACGCTGCGTGGCCATAATGATGCGCGGAGACTCCGTGCGATGCAACGGATGCACGGCTAAAATCGTAGCCCCGGGCTTGGCCGGGCCGAGCGGATTATAACCTTGCAAGAGCGGCAGCTTGTCCCATAGTTGCGCATTGGCGAGAGGGTCGGGCGCCATTTGCAAAAGCGGCATGGCAAGATATTCGGCGGTAGGTGTGAAGCGAAACTCTTCGTTGAGTTGCGGAGGAATCGCGCGACCGTCGGTGTTGGTAAACGCGGGCAACTCCACCGGCAATAATTCCGCGAGCGGCGTGTCGTGATATCCGCCCTGCGCAAATGCTTTCAATCCGCCCAACATCATGAAGCCGCCGCCGCGCTCGGCAACGAAATCATGCACGAGCTGCAATTGCTCGGCGGAAAAAAACGAGGCGGGTATGCTGCCGAATACGATCGCATGATAGCCGAACAACTCCGTGCGTTGTTTGGAAAAACCTTTCGCCAGTTCGCTCGGATCGCGCAGGCCGAGGCGATAAAATTTTTCCGCTCCGGTTTTCAAGAGCGCAGTGAGCTGCGTTGCGGCGTCGCCTTCGAGCGCGCGGCTGAGAAATTTAAATTCCCAGGGGTGCAGCTCTTCAACATAAAGAATGCGCGCGGTGCGATTGCGGCTGTTGATCAAAAAGCTTTTTTGATTATTGCTCGTGACCAGCTCTTGCGTTTGCGGCGGAATGGCAAGCGTGTATTTCGCGAAGCCGGAACGCGGCGGCGCAAATTGCAAACTCACGCGCGTGCTGGGTTCGCGCAACGTCACGGCTTGGCGTTGCAACACGGTGTTGCCTTCACGAAGCTCTACGTTCACACTCGCGTCCGTGTGTCCGCGTGCTTGCAACAAAGCGTTGACTTCGACCATCGCGTTTTCCAACACGGCGGGCGTGGCATTCACTTTCGCGATCTGCACGTCGTTTGCGATTTTCGTGCCCACTCCGACGGTGAAGAGCGGAACATTCACGGCGATCAAATCGCGCGCGCTTTGCAGAGGATCTTTGCCCGCCGAGGCCGCGCCGTCGGTGACGAGCACCACACCCGAAAGCGCGCTCTGTTGCGCCCGGCGCGCGGCGAACTCCAAAGCTTGCCCGAGATTCGTGCTTTTGCCTTGCGCGCGCAATTCACCCGTATCGTTCAGCGGCTCGACCTGCGCGCCGAAGCGAAAAGTTTCTACGCGAAAATTTTCTTGCAAGCGTTGCAAGATCGTTCCGGCTTGCGCAGAATTGCCGAGCCACTGGCGCACTTGCGAGATGCGCGCTTGACCCTCGGGCGCATCGGGAATGGTCATGCTCTCGGAATCATCCACCAACACGAGCACCGCGCTTTTTTGCGAGACCACCGTGGAAACCGAAAGCGCCGGCTCCATCAAACAGAAGATCAAAGCCGCGAGGCTCACAACGCGCAAGCCGAGCAAGAGCACGTGCCACTTCCGCTGCAAGGGCGAGGTCGTGCGGCGATAGCCGAGCACAAAGAGCGCAACGAGCAAGAACAGCAGAGCCACAATCAACGCGGAAGGTTGATAGCGCAAAAACCATTTGCCCTGCTCATAAACGACCGGGCTATATTTGAAGAGGAAATCGAGCATCGCTCAGTTGTCCGCCTTTTCTTTTACCCACACCTGTTTGCCTTTGAACACGATGGCGAGCTTGCGAATTTTTTGAACGCCGCGCGCCTGCAATTCCGCGACGTAGTTTTTTTCCTCGATCTGCTGAAAGGCTTTGGCAAACGCGGCCTCTTTGGTTTCGCCGCGCTTCTTCGCCGCTTTTTTGAACTCGATGATGAGGCCGGGATCGCGGCCGTCTTTGGGAATCAGCATCACGTCGTAGCGGCCATATCCCGATTCACGCTCGCTTTTCACTTCGTAACGCCCACCGAGCCAAACCAATAACCCGATGACGAAAGCCTGATAAACTTTTTCGGCATCCTGCCCGCCGGCGCTCAATGAGCTGAAGCTGCTCTCCACCAATTCCGCAAACAACTCTTCGAAGACTTCCACGTCGCCGCCGATCAAAGCTTTCAGCATCAGCTCTAATTTTTTATTGGCAAAGCGTTTTTCAAACCATCTCTCGACCAAGCGGTCATAAATGTAACTCACCTCGAGATTGGGAATTTGCAAACGGTAAAACCACCGATTGTTGCGCTCGCTTTTCGCGACTTGCTTCAGGTAGCCGCCAAAGAGTAGAAAGCTCCACAGCAAGTCCTCTCTTTGCTCGATCTCCGCAAAAACGATGCTTTCTTCGATGGGCTTATCTATGCCCTCGCCTTTGATCAGGCTTTCCAATTCGGCTTGCAATTCGGTCCCGCCCCGCGTCAACAATTGCTCGATGATCGAATTGTCGGAGGTGTTGAGCCAATAGGGGCGAAACTCCTTGTCAGCGCTGTTGAGATAGTTGATAATTGACCAAGGGTTGTAGACCACGTGCTCGCCGAAAACGTATCCGTTGTACCAGCTTTTGACTTTTTCATACTGCTCGAATAATTCGAAATCTCGTAATGCCTGCTCGACTTCGGTTTCCATCAAGCCAAAGGCGGAAGTAAATTCGGCTCGCAATAAAGTAAACACGCCCAAATTGTTCAGGCCGGAGAAGATTGATTCCTTGGCCACGCGCATGATGCCGGTGAGCACGCCTTTCTCCAAATGCGGATTGTCTTTCAAGCCGCCGCTGAGAAAGTTGCGCATGAACCCGACGATCTCGCCGTAGTAGCCATGCACATAGCCCGCTTGAATCGGCGTGTCATACTCGTCGATGAGCAGAACCACTTTTTGTTGATGCCGGCGCGCGAGATAATTGCAGAGTTGCTTGAGGCTGTCTTCATAACCGCTCTGACTGGTGGACAGCTTAACGATGGCGCTAAAAAAGCCGCGCTCTTCGTCATTCAGGGTGTGGCCGTCGCGTAATTCGTCATGACGTAAAAACTCTTCTTGAATGAGCCGCGTGATTTTCTCCAGTGCGCTTTCCCAATTCGTTTCTTTAACGTCTTTGAACGTCAAATAGATTACGGGATGTTTTCCCTGTCGGCCCGTATATTCCTCACCGGTTTGCCAAATTTTTAGATGGCGAAACAAGTGGCTGTTGTCTTTATCCGTCTTTTCAAAAAAATAGCGCAGCATGGACAAGTTCAGCGTTTTGCCGAAGCGTCGGGGGCGCGGCAACAACAAAGCCTTGGCGCCCTGATCGATCGCGTCTTTGATGAACAGCGACTTGTCCACGTAATAATAGTTGCCCTCGATCATCTCTTTAAAATCGGACAAGCCGACCGGAAGCCTTTTCATGCTCTCTCCTTTCAGAACGCGGCTATTGCCGCAACCAAAAGCATTGCAAATTTTAAATTGACAATTTGCAATTAAACACCAACCCGATGCTTCATGTGCGGTAACGCAAGCCCCCTGCTTGCAGTCAGGATGACTGCGCTACGGCTTCTTGCTCTGCGCCAGCTTCTTGAAATATGCCTCGACCATTTCGCGATATTGCGGGGGCACGCGTTCGTCGCGCACGTTCAGCAAGCGTTCCTGTTGTTGCAGCACGGCGACGCGCGCCGCCAACTCCGCCTCGAAACGGCGCAACGGATTGAGCAACGCGTTTTCGATATTGGTCAAACGTTGCGCATCGCCGCCGCGAAATGTGCGCAACGTGCCGCGATAACCCGCCATCAAATCATTATACTCGCGTTCGAGCGTGCTGTCGTTTTCCACTAATGAGCGCAAGCTCTCGAGCTGTCGCGCGTTCTCCCACATGCGCTCGTTCCACCAATCGATCTTATCCGGATTCAATCTCTCTTGTGAAGGCGAACCGCCCTGCGGCGAACCTTGGGGATTCGCTTGCGCGTTTGATTGCGACTGTCCGCTCGCATTCGGCTTTCCCGAGGATTGCTGCCCTTCATTCTGCTCACCGGTATCTTTCATGTGTTGCCACGCTTCTTCCAGCATTTGCCGCGCGCGCTGCGTTTCCTGCAAAGCCATGTCGAGCTTCTCTTCCGGCGATTCCGCCAATTGCGTCAAGCTTTCTTTCAAGCCCGTCGCGGCGCGTTGCAAACTCTGCGTTGCCTCGGATTGTTCTTTGCGTGCGCGCCCCAATTGATTTTGTTCAATCGCCTGCTCGGCTTGCGCCATGCGCTGCGGAATGCCGCGCTTTTCCAATTCGTCCGCAAGCTTGCGCAGCTCGCGTCCAGCGTTTTGTTCTTCCGCGTTGCGTGAGGCGCCGGTTTGCGCCTGCTGCAATTTTTCCAGCGCACGCTCGCTCTGTTTGCGCAAATCTTCCTGCGCCTGCTGCCAGTTTTGTCGCGCTTCCATGTTTGCTTCGTTTTCGGATTGCGCTAGCTCCTCCTGCAATTGGCGCTGTTGTTCGGCAAGCTCGTTGAACTCCTCTTGTAAGCCCGCGAGATTATCATGCAAAGAGTCGGTCTGGCGTCTTTGCAATTGCTCCTCCAAACGCTGCAAACGCTCCAACGCGCGATTGCCTTCCGCCGCCGCATTCGCGGGATTGTTGCGCCGCAATTGATCTTGCGCGCGCTGCAAGTCTTGCGCGATCTCCCGCAGATTTTCCGCTAACTGCTCCGAAGGCGAGCCGCCCGCGCCCGCGCTATTATTATTCCTCTGCTGTATCTGTTGCGAAAGGTTCTGCAGCTCGCGCTGAATTTGCTCTTGCTCGCGTTGCAAACGTTCGAGCTGCCGGCGACGCTCTTCCGGCGTTTGATTCTCGCGCGCGATTTGGCGATTCAAATCAACCAAACGCTCTTGCCGTTGCGCCAACTCGCGCACTTTTTCTTGCGCTTCATTGAGCTGCGCGTCGCGTTGCTGCTGTTGATTGTTCTGCAGCGTTTCGTATTTGGATTGCAGCTTATCCAATTCCTCTTTGAACAGTCGCGCCAAATCTTCCTGGCTTTGCAATTGCGCAAAGGAAGACGCGCCTCCGCCGCCTTGCGACAACTCACGGCGGCGAATTTCAGCTTCGGCTTGCAATAAGAAATGATACGCACGACGTTCCGGCTCCAGCGCAGCGTTGGGCTTGGTCTCTTCAAGCAGAGGCACGGCTTCCGACATGGCTTGCGTCGCTTGTTCGAGATATTGCACCAAATTTCCGGAATTGCCTTCACCGGAAAAATTGCCGCGCATGCGCGCATTGTTCGCCATGTTGTTGATCGACTCGCGCAAACCCTCTTGCGTCTCCGCAATGGCCGCGCTGCTCTTCCGCAATTCTTCCGGAGAAATTTTATCGCGGTTTTGTTCAAGCTTCCACGTCGCCGTGATGATTTCTTTTTGCGAAACCGAAAGCCCGCCAGCATTCTCTCCGCCGCCACCTCCGCCTTGACTCAGGGCGCGATAGAACTCTTCTTCGAACGGCCTTACTTCGAGGAAGTACAAGTCGGTAGAAATTTTTTGCTGCGCGTCACGCGCTTCAATGTAATAAGAAATAAAATCGCCGGGCTGCACGCCAAGGTCTTCAAGATAGAGCAATTGCTGCGCGCGATACTCCGTGCGATTCGCGTTCACGGCGCGATTGGTCGTAATCAGCGGCAGAAGGTCGTGGCGCGCTTCGCCGCCATTGTTTTGTGCAGTCACCAGCGTCAATTCTTGCAAGCCGTAATCTTCGGACACCGAAACAGTGATCGGCACTTCTTCCAACATAGTCGGGCGCAAGTCGCGGCCGGGTTGCACGATCGTCACTTGCGGCGCTTCATCCGGCGTCGCGTGAATATAATATTCTACCGGCGAATTGCTCAACCCGTCGCTGTTCGTCAAACGTAAAACATAATAAGAATCTTTTTCAACTTTGAAGCTCACGCGCGCAACGGTGTCGGCGCGCAAAGCCATCGGTTGAAATTCCGCTTCGCCCAAATGCCATTCTGCTTTAGTCAAAGCATGTGTGGCGAGCGCTTCCAATTCTATCTCGGTTCCAATCGGCGCATAAATATCACCACTGCCTTCTTCGCGGCGCGTGGGCAAGCCGATTTTTTTCGGATAGCGATACGTGATGCGAAGCTGCTTCACGTCCGGCGCATCCAGCGGCACGAGCGCGAAGATCGAGGAAATGTCTTCGCCGATGCGCACATAGTAACGCACGGTGTCGCGCACCTCGAAAACATGATGGGTGAATTTACCGGGCTGCGTTGCCATGCTCATTGGTGAAGGTTGCCACTCGGCGCTTGCTTTCGCAAGGTAGATCGTCGCTTCATTGGCCGAGAGGTCGGGCGTTTCGGCAATGACTTCGACGGTCGTGCCGCGCGCAATGTGCGCGTTGCCGGGTTGCACTTGCAGATTTTTCACGGCGCTCAAAACTTGCGACTGCTCCGTGAAATAACTCGCCAAGCGCGTGCGAAACAGTCCGGAAAAGCCGAACACTCCGATCAACAAGATCGCCGCGGCCGCATACAACAACACGCGCCACAACTGCGCTAGCTGCAAACGCAGTTGTTTGGAGAAATCGATCTCCTGCGAATGTTGTATCGCATCGCGGAACAATCGCTCTAACATTTTTTGATCGACTCGATCCGGCTCGTGCTGCCCTACTTCCAATGCCGTTACGAGACGATCTTCGAGATCGGGATGGTGTTCTTCAAAATAGCGCGCCACTTGATTGAGCGTGGGCCGCCGGCGCAAAGGCAAGAAAAGATATTTTATGATTGAAAAAAGCCACACGACGACGCCGAGGCCGAGCACACTCCACCACAACAACGGCCGCTTGGGTTCGATAAAATAAACGAAGGCGGCGAGCACGAGCAATCCCGACAGCGCGAGGCTCAATCCGCGTTGCCACTGGCTGCGCTTCCACGCTTGCAAGCTCTGCGCAAGCTGGGATTCGAGGCGGTGAAAGTTTGCGTTCATAATTTATGCATCCGCTTAAGCAATGATTGGAGTGTTGGATCATTGGATTGCTGGATTTTTGGATTAAGGCGTTACACCCCGTTGCTCCACCGATCCATCAATCCAAAAATCCAAACGCTGCTTCACCTCGGCGTGCGATTCGCCAGCCATACTTCGCCCAACAATAGCGCGAGTAAAACCCCTAGCCCCATGCGCCATAATTTTTGATGCTTCTCTTGTTCTTGCAACGAGGGCGCAGCGTTGCCAAAGGCCGTAGGCAATTCGCCTTGTTCTGCTTCGCGATTCATTCGTGCAAGCACGTCCTCCACAGCCAATTCCGCGGGATCGGATTCGCGGCCATCGATATTGACGGCATATGTGACTTCATTGCGGCCTTGTTTAAAAGTGTAGAAGCCGCTGTTTTCCGTTTCATTGAACGCCGGCGTCGCCAGTCCTTCCAAAGTTTTGCGCTCGCCGTTGGGAAGCATCGCCGCAATCGGTTGGTTCGGCGAAAGCTCTTCACCAAAAAAAACCGGCTGCCCCACGTTCGTCATCGCGCGTGCGGCTTCGGCGCGGCGCACGTAGTTGATCCATTGATGTATCATCGGCACGAAAATACTGCGCACCGGAAAGTTGCCGCCGCTCGCATCCAACGTCGAAGCCCATTGCAACACTTTGCCTTTGCCGACGCTCATCTCCAACAACGCCGGGCTGCCGTCTTCAAAGCCCGCGAGACGCAACGTTTCGTTTTTCGGCTCGAGACGATAGTACCTCGTGATTTGCACGGCGCTTGGATCGCCGTGACTGGGATCGCGGAAGATGGTGAAGATCGGATGCGCAAAATCCATCTCCGTCATCGTCACGCCGCCGCGATGCACGCGCGCAGCATTGTGCGAGGCGAGCACTTTGCTGGGCAACAACTCGCCAAGAAAATTATTGAACGTTTCCAACGGCGGTTTTTCGGCGAATGAAATAATCAAACCTCCACCTTGCTGCACGTAGCGTAATAAGTTTTGCGCCGCGGCGCGATTCAAGCCCGTTGCGCCGGCGAAGAACACGGCTTCGAACTGTTCAAGCGGCGTGGTTTCGAGCGCGTTGGGATCAACAACCGCGACGCGATACGGCACGCCGGGAAGCTCCAAGGCTTGGCGCAAGTAAAGCTCGTTTTGCGGAGCGCCGCTCACCAATAAAATGCGCGAAGTGTTTTCCGCTTCGGGCGCGAGATAGAAACGATTATCCGCGAGCAGATCATCGAACGGCGCGAGAATTTCAAAATAAGCTGCGCCGGAAGTTTTCGGTTTATTGGTGATTTCCGCGGCGGTAAAATAGACCGTCTCTTCCTCTTTCGTTGCGAGCGCCAAGCGTTTGCTCGCGGACACGCGCTCGGTTTGCGGTTCGTGTACGAGGCGCACTTCGATCTCTTGGTCGACTTTCGCAAAGCTGCGCACGCGACAGACGTAAGAAATTTGCCCGTTGCGTTCGATGCGTTCGCCGCTGGTCACCGCGAGATTTTGCCATTCGGGTTTGAGGGCAATCGGAATACACTCCGCGCCGCTGTTCAAATTCAAATTGCCGGGCGAAAAACTCGCGGCTTGCAAATCTGAAAAAAGAAAAATCTGCCGTCGCCGCAAAGAAGATTGCGCCAGTAAATTATCCGCGAACTGCACCGCGTCGCGCATGTTGCCGAACGATTGCCGTTGCTGCACGTTCGCCAACGCCGCCGCTGCTTGCGCAGGATTGGCTTTCTCCGCCAGCACTTCGGTTCTGCCCGCAATCGCGATGAGCGTAACTTGATCCGACTCTTTCGCTTTTTGCAGGAGCTCTTGCGCCGCAGTCACCGCAGCCGCGAGATGATTGTTCGCCGCCATGCTCGCAGAAGTATCGAGAATGAGCGCGAGCGCACGCGGCTCTTCGCCGAGAATCGCGGGCAGTTTATCGCCAACGAATAACGGCCGCGCGAAAATCAAACCGAGCAGCAGCAATGCTAAAATCCGCAGCAGCAGCAGCAATATTTGTTTGAGGCGTTGTCGGCGCAAAAGCTTTTTGGGCGTGGCCGCGAGAAAACGCATGGCCGCGAAGTAAACCGTCTCCGCGCGATTGCGCAGAATCAAGTGCAGTAAAACCGGAATCGCCGTAGCGGCCGCGCCGAGCAAGAGATACGGGGTTGTGAGGAAATCTAACATGCCGTGAGCGTGTTTCGAAACTTTACCAAACTTTTCAAGTTTGGTAAAGTTTGCTTGTAATAGATTAATGCAACGGCAAAGCCGTTGCGAGAGCACCATCTTTGCTAGAGCTTTCCACTCCTCGCGGCGAGATATGCGTGCAGCGCGAAATCCAACGGCTGCGAAGTTTTCAGCAACGCATAATCGATGCGATTCACGCCGCACGAAGAGCGCAAGGCCTCGAGGTGCGCATTGAGATTCTTCAAATATTGCGCGCGCACGTCCTGCGGCAAACCGAGCCTGATGCCTTCGCCTTCCAAACCCTCGAAACGCGTGAGGCGCGTGAAATCAAAATTCACTTCGCGCTCTTCGACGATTTGAAACACGAGCACGTCGTGTCCGCGAAAACGCAAGTGCTCGAACGCGTTGAACAGCGGCTCGAGGTCGCAAAAAAAATCGCTGATGAAAATGACCATGCCTTTGCGCCTCATGCTCTCGGCGGCTTGGTGCAGAATCTCCAAATTCATCGCGCGCCCGGCGCCGGGCTGCAAGCCTTCCAATTCCACGAGCAGATTATATAAATGCCCGGGCCGAAACTTCGCGGGAATTTCCAAACGCACGCGCTCGTCGAAGGCCGTAAAGCCGACCGCATCGCGTTGCTGAAAAATGAAGTAAGCCAACGAGGCCATAAGATAACGCGCATAATCGAATTTGCTCACGCGGGCTTCGGGCAAACCTTTGCCGCGTGAGCCGGACATGCTGCCGGAAAGATCGAGCAAAATGCTGCACGCGAGATTGGTTTCGTCTTCGTACTCTTTCACATAATAACGATCGGTGCGCCCGAACACTTTCCAATCGATATGGCGCGGATCGTCGCCGGGCGCATATTGGCGATACTCGGCAAACTCGATGCTGAATCCGCGATACGGGCTGCGGTGCAAGCCGCTGAGAAAGCCTTCGACAACGGTGCGCGCGCGCAGCTCCATGCCGGAAATGCGAGAAAGAACTTCAGGGTCGATGAAGCGGAGAGTGGGTTGCATGAGTTGAGTATAGTTTGTTTCGTGATCTCGTTGGCTCGCCTATTCTCGTTATTCTCGTTCCCAAACTCCCAGCCTGTGTGAAAATGCTTGGTTCATCGTCAGGCTGAACGGAGTCGAAGCCCGTCTCATTAAATTTAGCGCCCTTCGACTTCGCTCAGGGTGACTTGCTTTGGAGTTTTCACACAGGCTGTCTGTTTGGGAACGCAATTGTGTTTTAAACTCTGTTTCAAAGTTTCAGGAGATTCTGAAACGGAGTTTCTTGAGCAAGTGTGTTCCCAAACTCCGTTTGGGAACAAGCATAAATAGCACGCACGCGCTATTGCATCAACGCCTCGAAATGCTTTTTATCAACCACGCGATAGTGCGGATGATACAACTGCTCGAACGTTTCGCTGTGATGGCCGATGACTTTGCCGGCGGCCAGATTTTCGGCAGTCGTGACTTTGTCATTTTCAAAATTGGAGAGATTGAGCTGCATACTTTCGATCACTTTCAAAATCGCTTGCCACTCTCTGCGCCATTCTTCAAGCGAGGGCGTCGGCGCGGAGTTCGCGCTTTGCACGAAGGCTTCCAAAAGCGTTTCTTGTGGAATGACGCCGTCTTTAATCATACTGAGGTTGATACGATAATATCGGCCTTGATGCCCGACCGGCTGCCAACGCACGGTGTCAAACTCGGCGCGCGCGCGTAATTCTTCTTCCAAGTATTGCAGTGCGGCCTCGGGGTTCGGAATGAGATGGCCGGCCCCGAACGCGCCTTGAAAGAAAAATTTGTAGAGATCGAGCAGCGTCGCGCGCGGGTAACGTCTCAACTCCTCTTGCACGGCGGTTTTGATGGCTTCCGCTTGAGCCATAGCGCGGTTGTATTCGCACGAAAGCAGGGCTGAAACTATAAAGAGCAAGATTGTCCAACTGAACCGCATTTATTCTCCGGCAGAGTAAATTCCCTTCGTTGAGCAAAATCCGTTTCATTTGATCACAAGGAAACACGAGCGAACGCTTCGAGCATTTCCCTTTCCGAGGGAGGTTGCAAAACGTTACGCGCTGCAAACTCGTGCGCTTGCGGATAATTCGTGTTTTGAATGCGCTCGGCTGCATTTGCAAGATCGTAAGCCGTGTGCCGAAGCTGAACCTCCGGTCCGAGCAAAAGCCAATATGCGCCCGGTTGTCCAAACGGCATGCCCACGCTGCCGGCATTCACAACGCGAATCGCTCCGATCATTCGATCAAACTGCATGTGCGTATGGCCACAAACAACCATAGCGACATTGAGGTTTTCAAAGATCGGCAAGAGACGATCTTCAGGCGTCAAACGAGTAAAGCACTCGTTCTCGTTTCGCGGCGTCGCATGGCAAAACAAAACTTCGCCTATACCGTGAATCTCAACGCGGAGCGTCTTTGACCAACTTGCTATCAACGATTCGTGATCAGTATGAAGCTGCTGCGCCGTCCAACGCACGATGGGTCGATGCTGTTCCGGGACCGCGGCCGGTTCTCGGCCTGCTAGTTGTTCAAGCACGGCAACTTCACCGTTGCCCTGAATGAACTGCGTGGGAATGCCGAGTTCCAACAAGTACGTGAGCGCTTCACGAGGCATCGGGCCTGGAACCACGTCGCCGCCGACCACGATGTGGCTCACCCGCGCTTGACGAATATCTTGGAGGACGGCCTCAAGCGCCGGGAGATTTCCATGAATATCATAGATTGCAGCCACTCGCATAAAGAATCTCAACATATAACAGGGAAGTCGGACTTTGCAAATGTTAGCAGAACAAAAATTCTATTCGCGATTAAGCTTGCTATTCAAACACGATACTGCAAAGTCCGGCTTCGCTCACCTAGTGATTAAAAATTTACAATCCCGATTTCGGCGCGGGCACGATTTCGAGCACGCGGCGCACGATGTCTGAGGGTTTCACTTTTTGCGATTCAGCGAAGAAATTCGTGAGCACGCGATGGCGCAACACCGGCAGCGCGAGCGCTTGAATGTCTTTGATGGACACGTTCGCGCGGCCGCGCAAGAGCGCGCGCGCTTTGCCGCCGAGAATGAGATATTGCGAGGCGCGCAAGCCCGCGCCCCAGCTTACCCAATTCTTCACGAAGTCCGGCGCGGGATCGTTTGCGGGCCGGGTGGCGCGCACGAGTTGCACAGCGTAGCGCGCGACTTCTTGTGAGACGAAAACTTTGCGCACCAATTCTTGAAACTGCGACACTTCTTTGCCGGTCACGACTTGCTGCAACGATGGGTTCACGTTGCTCGTCGTGCTGGTGACGACTTCCACTTCTTGATCTTCCGGCAGATAGTCCATCACGATATTGAACATGAAACGATCAAGCTGCGCCTCGGGCAAAGGATACGTGCCTTCCAACTCAATCGGGTTTTGCGTGGCGAGCACGAAGAACGGCTCTTCGAGTTGATACGTGGTGCCGCCCGCAGTGACGCGGTGCTCTTGCATGGCTTCGAGCAAAGCCGATTGCGTTTTCGGCGGCGTGCGGTTGATTTCATCCGCGAGAATGATGTTCGCGAACAGCGGGCCTTTGATGAACTTCATCACGCGCTTGCCGGTGGTGCGATCTTCTTCGATCACGTCGATGCCCGTGATGTCGGAAGGCATCAAGTCCGGCGTGAATTGAATGCGCTTGAAATTCAAATCCATGATCGTCGCGAGCGTGCGAATGAGCAGGGTTTTCGCCAAGCCGGGCACGCCGGTAATCAAGCAATGGCCGCCGGTGATGAGCGCGATCACCACCAATTCGATGGTCTCATCTTGGCCGATGATGATTTTGTGCAGCTCGGAAAGGATGGCCTTGCGCGCCTCTTGCAAGCGATCATACAAAGCATTGTCGTCGAGAAATGCCGGAGTCGGTTCAGGAGTCATGAGAGCCTGGTTTGGATTATTGGATTGATGGATTTTTGGATTAATGGGGTATTGGATTGCTGGAGTTCTGCTTTTCCATCACTCCACCAATCCATCGATCCATCACTCCAAGTTTTTTAGTGTGTCAACGCATAGATCACATAATTCACGCCGAGGCGATAGCCCATCACGGAATAAAATTCCGGATACCTCGGGTCTGCCGCATGCTCCCAACTGTCGCCGAGGTCGACGTTGAAATTGATCAACACCATCAAGCGGCCGTTGTCATCGAAGATGCCCATGCAACGGGGATAACGCCCGTCATATTCATAGGTCGAATTGCGATAGAGCGCGGCCAGGCCGGGCACCTGCGGATAGCGGTCGAAATCGAAGTAGCAATGAAAGATCGGATGATCGGGTTTTAGCTCAACGGGTTTGCGGTCGGGAAAGACGCGGCCAAATTCCTCGATAAAATTCTGCCATTGCCCGCTGCCGTGGAAATCGTCGATCATCAAAAAGCCGCCGCGCAAACACCACTCGCCCAAAGAATCCGCTTCGGCCGGTGAAAGCTGCATGAAACCGACTTCGAGAATATAGGCGAAGGCGTGATCAAAAAGCTGGGGGTCGGTCAGCCGCACGGCAATGGCTTGCTCGCTGATGGGCACGCGCGTGATTTCCTTCAGGCCGCGCAGAAAATTTTCTTCGGCTGTGGGATAATCGACTTCCCAGCTATCCCAAAGCTGAAAGCGCAAACGAAAGCCGTAAGAAAATTTTCCCGAGCTGTACTTGATGCGCACGAACGTGAGATTGTCGTTCTGCAAAGTCTGCGCTTCGCACATCACGGCGCCGCTTAGAAAAGTAAAGAGGAGAAAATAGCGTTTGATCATATTCAATGCGTCATCGCATAGATGATGTAATTGATGCCGAGCTTGAAGGCTTCGGTGGAAAACGCCTCGTCGCTCTCCGGCCATTCCCAGCCGTCGCCGATATCGTTGTTGTAGTTGATGATCGCCATCAAGCGGCCCTTCGTGTCGAAGAGTCCGAAATACTGCGGCGTCATGTTCCAATACGGAGAATGCTCGCCCAAGCGCTCAAATTCAAAATAGCAATGAAAGATCGGATGGCTGAGATCGAGCGGTTGCGGCGTTTGCGGAACGATGCGCTGCATCTGCGCGACGAAGTTGCGCCATTCAAAGCCGCCGCGAAAATCATCCACCAACAGAAAACCGCCGCGCTGCATGTACTCGCGCAGGATTTCAATTTCCTGCTCGTTCGGCGTCCAATAGCCGACTTCACAAATGTAGAGAAAAGGATAATCAAAAATCGCTTCGTCATTCAACGAGATGATCTTGTACTCGTAATTCAACGGCACGTTGGTGAGCGCATTGATCGCCGTGTAAAGATTCTGTTCCGCCGCAGGATAATCATGCGCCCACAGCGGGCCGTTGCCTCGTCCCGAGAAGCCGTAATTCTCGCCTTGCCATTCTACGCGCACAAAGGTGAAAGCGCTGGTTATCGGCGAAGCGTTCGCTATGCCGTTTTGCGCGTGCTCGGTTTCTTGCGCAAGAGCAACGAGTGGTGACAACGTTGCGGCGATGATACTCAGCGCTTGCCTAAGAAATCTAGCGCTCGCACGATTCCCACCTTGAATTAAGCTTGGTGAGCTTGCGCTGCACATTCCCCCCTTGAGGGGGGTTAGGGGGGTGTTCTTGCGTGCGTCGATTATTTTAGATTCATCATACACGCCTGCAAAGCCGTTCGAGCCAGCCTTCATTTCCTCGCGATACTGAGCAACACCCCTCTGGCCCCCCTCAAGCGGGGAATTGATGAGTGCGAGTTTGTTACATTGAAACCTGAACGTTTTCATATTGAGAACCGCGAGCAGTTATTACTCAGAGCGAAATATAGGTTACACTTCTCCCTCCTTGCCTGTCATTCAGAAGGAAACTTTTTACGTGCTGGAGATGCTGCCCAGCGCTTAAAAAGATTCCTCCAAATGACAGTAATAGAGGTGCGGAGTGTAACCTATTTTGTGCTCGGAGTAGTAATCATGCCTCTCACTCCACCGCGCGCAAAAGGATTTCCTGCGCGCGCTCATAGTTGGGCGCGAGTTCCAACGCGAGCAAGGCTTGTTTCTTGGCTTGCGCGCGCTGGCCGGATTTCAAATAAGCCTCCGCAAGCAAACAATACATGCCGGCGCGATCGGCAGGCTGCAGCGCGAGCGCGGCGCGAAAGATGAGCGCCGCAGCTTGCGGGCGTTGCTGCGCGATCAACAATTCCCCCAACCGGCGTTGCGCTTCGACTTCATACGGATAAATTGCCACCGCGCGCGTGAAGGCGCGAGTCGCGGCATTCGTGTCTTTAAGCGCTAGCTGCCAGTCTCCGAGCTTGAGGGCTTGGTCAATCGCTTTGCCGTTGCGCGCCGTCATGAATTCAAGCTGCTCCGCCGCTTCCGGTTTGCGGTCTTGTTTCCAATACAACTCGGCCAGCGCCTCGTAAGGATTGCCTTCATCCACGTAAGCCGGCAACAAATTTTTGGCTTGCGCCAAAAATTTTTCTGCGAGAGCCGGCTGGCCGTGTTTGGCCAAGTATCTGCCATAAGCCAGCGCGGCAAAAAAGTTTTGCGGTTGCTCTTCCGCTTTGCGGCGCAGAACTTCCGCTTGCTGCGAGGCTGGAATATTTTGCGCTTCCCATTCCACTTCCACCATGCTCGGTTGAAAACGCCGCCGCAGAAATTCTTGGAACGCTTTGTCGAAATCTTCCAGCGATTGCGCAAACACGAGGCGAATCGCGTCTTCGGTTTTACGCCCTTGCTTGAAATAAGGCAACAGCGCGAGCGCTTTTTCGAAACCGTAGCGCTCGGTGATATATTCGATCACTTGCGCGGATTGATAATAAACCAGCGAAACCATTTCGGGTCGCCGCGTGAAGCCCTCGTCAATCTCGCGCAACGGCAGCAGCTCGCCTTTGCGCAACGCGCGAATCATGGCGAGGTCCATGTTCATGTTCCATTCCGTGCGCGCATGCGTGGCTTCATAAACCGCCAAACCCTCTGCCAGCCAACGCGGAATGCGATTCGCCGTCAGCTCTAAATGAATGACGTGCGCGATCTCGTGCCAGAGCGTTTCCTGCCAATTGAATGCGCCGCGCTCGCGGGCGCGCGGAGAATTCATCGCAAGTAACGGGCCGAAACAAATGCCCAGAAAAACTTCTGCGCCGGGCAGGCCGAAGCAGCGCACGGCAAAGTCATCGTGCCGGGGAAAAATTTCAATCTTGATCGGCTTGGTGGAGTTGAAGCCATAACGCGTCGCCATGTCTTTGTAAGCCGCTTCGCAAAGCTCGGCTGCGGTTGCGCCAATGAGGGGGCGATCTTCGGCGTGCATGCGAATGAGGAAGTGCGCCGTGCGAATCGTATCATACTGCGCGAGATCATCGAACAGGTTCAGCAGATTGACGGCAATAACGTTGAACGGGTCGTGTTTGAAAACTTGTTCGAGATAAATTTTGGCTTCTTGATCTTCTCCCAAACGCGAAAGGCTGTTGCCCAAACCCGCAGCCGCGTTCCAATTTTCCGAATCAATTGCCAGCGCCCGGCGGAAGTACGCGGCCGATTCTTGAAAGAGATAACGTCGCGCCGCATCTTCGCCGAGGCGCACGAAAATGGAAGCATCTTTGGGGTTGATCATCGCAGCGGCATTCGCGAGGCGGGTGACTTCGTTCGGTTTTTGCGCGCGCTCGGCGAGCACGGCTTGCAGTGCAAGGGCCGGAACGTAGTGCGAAAACTGCTGCACGACGGTAGCGATCTTTTCGGTTGCTTCTTTTTCTTTATTGGCAACGAGGAAAAGCTCAACAATGAGCGTGTGCGTGGCGGGCGAAGTCGAGTTTAATTTCAAAGCACGCTCTGCGGTCTTCATCGCTTGCTCCAAATCGCCCGGGGCTTGCGCGCGCACAAGCCCGAGCAGCGCAGGAACGCAATTCGGATTTTTTTTCAGCGCATCAACGAAGACGGATTGCGCGTCCGGGAGATTGTATTTTTCGAGGAACAACTCGCCCCATGGAATGTAGAGCGTCCAATCTTCGGGCTGTTTTTTGACCGCTTCGCTGAAGAGGCGATTAGCGTCTTGAAATCTTTCCAAATAAGCGCAAGCGCGGGCCACGAGGTGAATATCATGCGCCGTCAAACTCGGCGCTTTGCGATAAAAATCCAAAAAGCCGAGCAGGATGCGGCGCGAATTGGTGCGCTCGCCGCGCTGCCAATTCACGGCGGCGTTGTAAAATTGCGCGCGGCGAAAATCCGGCGCGAGCCGCAACGCTTCTTCAAAACAGCGCCAGGCCGCGCTTTGATTGCCCAAGAATAATTCCAGCTCGCCGAGGCGCTGCACGAGCCGGGCTTCGGGGTTCTTTGCATGGGCAGAGGTGAGCAATTCGCGGCAGGCTTGATATTCTCCCATTTCCTGCAATGCGAGGCTTTGTCCTCGCAAAGCCTCGACCCGCACGGTGTCTCGGGTGGAGGCCCGAGAAAAATTTTTTATCGCGCTCGCGTACTCTCCGCGATAAAATTCCGACCAAGCTTTTTCCAAATCGGATTGCGCGCGGCTAAAAGACGAAAGGCAGGCGACGAGGATTAGGATGATAGGCAGGCAACGTCTCGTTCTTGTGCTCACGGAACGGGCCTCGTTATGGGGTTTGAGCCGAAGCTCGCACCGCGCGAATAGGGTCATGAGGAACTTGAGAATGACATGCGCTCCCTCCTCAAGTCAACGCGGGAATATAATCGGGCAAGCGCTACAGCGCAACTGAAATTCTTTGCGCGGGAAGATGTCGCGCCGCGTGTTTTATTCAATCTCGAACGTCGTCTTCTCGCCGCTGCTGCGATAGATCGCCACCAATGTGATTTTTTCCTGATCACGAAATTGCGAATCGGAGAGCTTGGTAATTCTGTCGCCGGACTTGATGACGGCGTCGGCAGTCGTCGTGATCAAGTTTTCTTTCTTCACTACCACCCCCTCACGATAAGCAAAATAAAGTTTGCCCACGCTTGTGGTGCGGCAGTTATACTGCCCGGAGCACTCCGCATTCGGGCATGCGTCCTTGGGCTGGAAAAATTCCACGTACTCCAGTTCGCTCTTGAAAGCGATGACGGCGCAATCAAACTCGCCGATGCGTTGGTAATCTTGGAATTGATATTCCACTGCAACGTTGGCCGGCTCGCCCTTGGGCACGTTGATCGTGAAGTTCTGCGTCCAGGTGTAGCCGCGCGCAATGGCGTGTTCCGGAAAAGCTGGCTGGCTGGGGCGATAGCCGGTGTCATAAAAAAACGTCAAGCCAGGCCGAGCGCTTTCCACGGAAATGATGCGGCCGTTGGGCTGCATGCGCAACTGCACATCAAATTTATTGCCCACGGGAGATTTGCGGTTTCTGAGCCGCAACGTGTCCGTGGTGGCGAGTATGGAATCATAGGTAATGATGAAGGAGAGATTCACTTCACGCACGGCGCTGGAATCGATGCTCACAAATTTCATGATCGATTTTTGCTCTTGCACGCTGCGCACGCTGAAGACTTTGCCGGAAGAATCCGTGAGCGTCCATTGCGTCGCGTCCTCGATTTTATAAACGTATTTGTCGCCGGGCTGCTGCTTGAACTCAAAAAAAATCGGGCTGGAGGAAAAAGGTTTTTCGCCACAGCCCGAGAGGACCATCGACACAAGCCAGCCGATGCACCAGCATCGGATTGAAAAACGGCTCGCCATCAATCTTGCCTCGCCAGTTTGATTATCGGCGCGCCTTTCGAGATCGGATCGATCGCGCCGGTCGCCGAAGTGGTAAACGTGATCAACTCGATCTGCCGTTGCATTTCAGCCGGCATCTCTTCGGCGCTCAAAGTTCTTTGCGCCGCATAGGAAGAGCTTGGCGGTATTTCACGTTCGGTGAAGCGTTGTTGTTTGGAAGACAGCGACAGGAACACGCCGCCGATCGCGAGCAGCAACGTTGCGGCAATGGCTAAACGCGCGGGCCAGCCCAAAGGATTCGAAGTTTGCCAAGCCGGGCGACGAAAGATTTTGGTTGGGTTGAGCGGCAAGACGCGCGCAACCGTGCGCGAGCGAATGCGCGACCAGCTTTGCTCCCAATATTCTTCCGCAGGCTCCGGCACCGCGCGCAGTTGCAAAAGCAACGCGGTTTTGCGATAGCCTTCCAATTCTTCGCGGCAGCTTGCGCAGACGCGCAAATGTTCGGACAACTCTTGTTGCAACGTCGCGGGCAGCTCGTTATCCAAATAATCCAGCACATACTCGCGAGATTGTTCGCAATTCATTTTTATATCTCCATATTTAACTTTACGAAGGTTTGAAACCTTCGTAAAGTTTTCTGTTCATGCTTTCAAATACATCTGTAGCTTCTTCCGCAGCTTTTTCCGGGCATGGTGCAGATTGGTGCGCACCGTGACCAGCGAGCAATTGAGCACGTCCGAAATCGTCTTTTTGGAAATGCCTTCGATCTCGTGCATGATCACCACCGCCTTTTGTTGTTCGGGCAGCGCGTCGATCGCGGAGGTGATGTGCGCGAGCAGCTCTTTGTTCTCCAAAACCTGTTGCGGCGTCTTCACCCACTTCGTGGTCGCCAGCTCGAACGGCGAAGGACCTTCCTGCTCGTTTTCGAGCGGCTGCCAACGCGCGCGCGCGCGCATTTTGCGAAAGTCCATGCACAAATTCACGGTGATTTGATAAACCCACGCGGTGAAGGCTTCGGGACTGCGCAAGCGCGAGAGGTTCTTGAACACGCGCACGAAAGTTTCTTGCAGCACCTCGTCGGCATCTTGATGTGTGCCGAGCATCTGATAGGCCAACGCATAAAGCGCGCGCGAATAACGCCGATACAAATGCTGAAACGCTAACTCGTCGCCTTGTTGAGCGATCGCCACCAGCTCGACTTCGCTGGAGCTTTCAAACGTGTTTTGAGGCGCGGAGGCCTCGGCTGATCTGTAGGCTAGTTTCATGCTCATGTCGTTGATATAGACGCGGAGGGCAGTTTTCTGTTCAAGCGAATATACGAAAATCTCACTTTAAATTGTAAAACTTTTTCCTGCGGCCTTCAGTCTTTTTGTTCGATTGGCAATAAAAAATTTTGCGGTTTTCATTTGGCGGCGCAGCTCATTTATTAACGTCCTCTCTTCAATGTCATCCCGCTGAAACGGGACCTTCCCTCGCACTGGGCATTATGCTCGTATCCGGGGAAGTTCCTTCCAGGATGACATTACGAGGGGCGCCGCTCAAATGAAAAGCGCAGTCAAAAACAATTTTCAAATCGCGGAGGTTCCTCATGTCAAAAAATTTACTCACGAGTCGATGGACGATGATGGCGGCAGTGATTTTAGCCGGCGCGCTCGCATTAGGCTGGACTGGGCGCGAGGGTGAGGTTGGCGAAAAAACAGGCAAGGGCTGGCTCGGCGTGAGTGTCGAAGAATTAACGCCGTCACTGCGCAAGAAGATGAAGCTCGGTGAGCAAACCGGCCTGCTCGTTACGAACGTAGCCGAGAATAGCCCTGCGGATGATGCGGGCTTCCGCGAAGATGACGTCATTATCGAATTTGACGGCAAGAAAGTCGAAGAAGCGGAGGTGTTCTCTCGCATGGTGCGCGATTCCGGGCCGGATAAAAAAATCACAATCGTGCTCGTGCGCGACGGTGAGCGCAAGAGCATGGAAGTCATGTTGGAGAAGCGCCGCAGTTCGAGCCACGGTTATGCCTACGGCTTCGGCAGCGCGCCCGGAATCTTTGCCGTCTCCAGCCGCCCGCGACTCGGCGTGCAAGTGCATGAGTTGGATGAAAACTTGGCGGCCTATTTCAAAGTGCAACCGCGCGAAGGCGTTTTAATTTTAGAAGTCAATGAAGACAGCCCGGCCGAAAAAGCGGGCCTCAAATCCGGCGACGTGATTACCAAAGTGGGTGAAGAAAAAATCCGTGACGTGGAAGATTTGATCGAAACGTTGGGCGAGTATGAAGAAGGCGACAAGGTCGCCATTGCATACGTGCGCCAAGGCAAAAGCGCCACGGTCGAAATCGAGATAGAAGCATCGGACTCACGCGCGCATTTCTGGGGGCCACGCCATAAAGGCATGGGCTTCCAAGATATGCGTTGGAACGAGGAAGATCCGCGCGTAATCATTCGCAAAACTGCGCCGCGTATCCAAATCAACGACATCATCCACCGCGACGTTGAGGCCAAAGTGCGTGAAGAGATCGAAGCCAACATGCGCCGCGCGTTGAACGAAACCCGCTCGCGTCGCGAGCGCACGCTGTAATTACGTAGCGCAGACTTCCAGTCTGCAGGAGGCCGGCAGGGCGCCTGCGCTACATATAAAATTTCACTACGCTGCGATGGGTTGACCATCAACGCGGTCCTCCACATGCCGGCTCGAGCCCTCCTCGGCCGGCATTTTTATTTGCCCACAACATTCCACTTGCCTTTCAACGCGCGCGTATTTTATATTGCGCCCCGATGAAACCACTTCCGGCAATCGCTTCGCACCCACTTCATCATACCTGATGTTAAATCTCCACGACTATCATAAGCAACACGCACTAGGTTTTGTTCAACGCGGCGCGCTTTCTTTTCCACTGCAGTATCGTAATCATCAAGAGGAATACGCCGCAGCCGAAACCACGGCCATGTTTGACGGCAGCGCATTCGGCAAGCTGCACGTGCTTGGCAAAGATCGCGAGGCTTTGCTGCACCGTTTGACGACGAACGAAATGCGCGACCTACCGGTCGGCGCAACGCGCGTCAACGTTTTCACCAACGCCAAAGGCCGCGTCATCGATCGCGTCGAGATGTTGGTGCAAGCGGATCGTTACCTCCTGCTCACCAGCCCCGGCTATGGCGAAACCTTGCGCGTATGGATCGACAAATACATTTTCATCGAAGACGTCAAAGTGCGCGAAGTCACAAACGAGTTTGGGTTGATTGCTTTGTTCGGAACGGAGGGCGCGGCGCAAATTCAAAAAATTTTGGGACTAGGCTCGAGAGATTTGGAGACGGGACATTTTTCCACGCACTCATGGAACGGGCAAGAATTACTCATACATCGCCCCGAATCCGCGCGCCTCGCGCGTTATAATTTGATCATCGCGGCAGAAGCGATTTCAGATTTATGGCATGCGCTGTTGCCCTCGTTCACGCCCATCGGCTTTGCCGCTGTTGAAACGTTGCGTATCATGCAGGGCATTCCCATGGCCCCGCACGAATTGAGCGAAGAATATAATCCGCACGAAGTCGGGCTTTATTCTCTAATCAATTTTGAAAAAGGTTGCTACATCGGGCAGGAAGTCGTGGCGCGGCTCGACACCTATCAAAAAGTGCAGCGTCGTTTGGTGGGAATAAAGCTCGAAGCCGAGCCGAACGATCTCGAGAGCGCAGCGCTTTTCGTGGAGCAACAAGAAATCGGCAAGCTCACCAGCATCGCGCACGCGCCGAATGGACAAGGCGCAATCGGCCTGGCAGTCGTGCGCAAACAATACACGGACACGGAAACGAAAGTGGAAGTTCGCGCGCTCAATGGTGAGGTGAAACCCGCTACGCTCACCCCGCTAAAAGGTGCAATGCCATCTCAATAGCGGCGCGCCCGAAAAGTGTTCCAACCTCGGCTTGGCCGAGGTTTTATCGAGGGCCGTCACGAATACTCAGACGTTTTGAATGCAACCCCGACGCTTCGGGGTTGCAGGAACATCATTGGAAAGCTCGATACTCATCTCACCCCGAACCCGCATGAACGACTATCCCAAGCTCCGTTTTCTCGAAGCCATTCCTGTTGAAGAAGATAATGACAATCACTTTGCGCTGCGCGACCCTTCCGGCATCGTCGAAGACGTAATTGTGGTTTCGGGTGAAGCGCTTTTTTTGATGCAATATTTCGACGGCAAACATTCTACGCTCGATATCCGCGCCGAATATCAGCGCACGTTCGGCGCTTTTATCCCGGAAGAAAAATTACACAAGCTGATCGCCGAGCTCGAGCACACGCACTTTCTCGAAAGTGAGGCCTTTCTGGAATATCGGCGCGGCTTGGAGAAGCAAGTGCTCGCGCGCGCCACTCGCGCTGCCGTGCATGCGGGCACGAGTTATTCGGCGGATCCACAAATGCTGCGTGAGCAACTGAACGGATTTTATGCCAAAAGCGGCGGCGCGCCTGCGCTCTCTTCCGAGGCGAGCAATGGTAGACATGTACTGGGCATGATTGCGCCGCACATTGATTTGCGCGTGGGCGGAGCGTGTTATACCTATGCCTATCGCGAGCTTGCGCAAAGTGCGCCGATAGACATGTTCGTGATTTTGGGCACCGGCCACGGCGGTTTGTACAATTGTTATTCGTGCTTGCCGCAGGACTTCGAAACGCCGCAGGGGCTTGTGAAGCACGATGCCGATTTCATCAACGCATTAGCAAAGCAACATCCGCATGAATTGTTTGCCGAACCTCTCCCCCATCGCAACGAGCACACGATCGAATTTCAAACCGTTTACTTGCAGCATCTCTTTGGTGGAAAGCAAAACTTCACGATCGTGCCGATCTTATGTTCTTATGCCTACCTCATGCTGACCGATGAACGTTTCCAGCGCGAGCGTAAAATCATCGAAGCGTTTACCGCCGCGTTGCGAAAAACGTGCGCCCAACAAGCCGCGCGCGGCAAAAAGATTTGTATAATCGCGAGTGCGGATTTTTCGCACGTCGGGCCGCGTTATGGCGATCCGCAAATTCCGGACGCAAATTTTCTCACGCGGGTACGCGAAACGGATTTGCAGTTGCTCGACGCCGTCGCCGAGGTCGAGGCTTCGCGCTTCGTTGACGTTACCGCGCGCAACGAGGATCGTTATCGCGTGTGCGGCTTTGCGCCGATTCATACGCTGCTCGCCGCCACGTCTGCGAAAGCCGGGAAGTTATTGAAATATGAGCACGGGTTGGTAGACGATAAAAAATCCGTGGTCTCTTATGCGAGCGCGGTGTTGTATTGAGAGAGGTTGCTTCCGCAAGCGAGCGCTTCTTTTGCTTTTGGTTACGATTACACACGAGCGCGCAGTCCCGCAACGGCGGGATGGACAGAATTGCGCAGCGGACATAATCGCAGCGAAAGGAGTTTACTTTGCACTTGACGCTCAGGGCAAAGTTCACAGCCCGGCAGGCGCCCATCTTGCGTTATGCGATTAGCTTTTCAAACTCAGAATAATCCTGCAGCGGCGGGACTGAAAGGTTTTTTTTTGACTACACACGAATCAAAAGCGCACGCGGACAAAGCTTTTCGGCGTGAGTTTTTGTTCCGTGTGCTGCCCGGAAGGGTTTTGGTTTTCAGCGTGCCTGAAAATCCGAGGTAGGATGTTATACGGCAGCCCCCAGCACGCGCTCTAATTGCACTCGCAGCACGGCAAGCTCTTTGGATTTGAATGAGCTCTTGGTCTTCTCCAAAACCGCAATGGCTTCGCGCAGGGCTTGCGTCAACTCCGCGTGGCGCGGACAATTGAGCAATTGACAAACTTGCTGCTTGGGCTTGTTCAGCGCGAGCGCTTGCGCCAATTCTTTCAAGTCGATCATGCTCGCCATCATATTTTTAAGCGTGTAGTGCAGAAACACGTCCACGTCAACGAGAGAGGGATCGGCAGGCGTCAAGCTCGGCGGAGTTTTGAGATTTTCGAGGTCGCTCCATTCACGCTGTAATTCTTCCAAACGAGTGCGGGCTTTGGCGAACATCCGGTGCGTTTGATAACGCAGAATGGATTGCTGCACCAATTTTAGAAAATCATCGAGCGGCACGGGCTTGAGCAAATATCCGGCAATCGCCAAGCGGGTTGATTTGATCGCCGTGTTGAGCGTGGGATAACCCGTCACCAAAATTACCGGCAAACCTTCCACCAACGCGTGAACTTGCTCGATCAACTCTAGCTCGTCATTGCCCGGCATTTTTATATCCGCGACCAGCAAATCGTATTCTTCCTCACGCAATTTCGCTTTTGCGCTCTGCGCGTCCGGCACGCCTTCGCAGAAATAGCCTTCATCCCGTAAATAGTCCGAAATCGCCGCGCGAAAATTATCTTCGTCATCCGCAATCAGAATTCGGCCCAATTCTACCATTTGTTTCTCCTTAAAACTTTGAAGAAAAACTCGACCTAGGCTTCGCACCGCGCTTGCACTTTTGCAGGTTCATTCTGCAAAGGCAACGTGATTTGACAAGCCGTGCCTTCGCCGGGGTGGCTCGTGATTTTAATAACGCCGTTCATGGCTTCGATCAAACTTTTGCAAATCGACAAGCCCAAGCCCATGCCGCTATTCGGGGTGTGGGTTTTGGTTGTGAAGAACGGCTCAAAAATACGCGGCTGCAAGTCTTCGGGAATGCCCGGTCCGGTGTCGATCACGGTGATCGTCAGGTTACGCTCGTTAATTTGCGCGGCTACTTTAATGGCGCTGTTGGAAAGCGAAGCTTCGACCGCGTTGATGATGATATTGTATAGAATCTGCCGGAGCATGTTTTCCGGCAAAGCGATACTGGCACGGGCGCGCTCCAAGTCGAGGTCGAAAGCGACGCCGCGCTCATTCGCATGCGGCCGTATCATCACCAACACGTCGCGAATGGTCTCTTCCGGGCGAAAGCTTTGCGGCGCTTCTTGATGCGGCTTGTGCAGATCGAGCATCTGACGAATGATGCGCGCGATACGATCGATCTCTTTTTCGATCTTGTCGAGGTAATGATGATAACGGCTTCTTTTGCTCACGTCGCGGCTGATGAGCTTGAAGGCGATTTGGATGAAACCGAGGGGATTGTTGATCTCGTGTGCGATACGCGCGGCCATTCGTCCGGTGGCAGCCAGCTTTTCGTTTTCAATGTGCTGCTTTTCCAGCGCGCGAATCTGGCGCGTGCGCTCGTCCACCAACGCTTCCAAGTCCGTGGCATATTGGCGCAGCTGCGCCTCCATGTTTTTGCTCGCGGAAATATCTTCCGCAATACCCGCGTAGCGATACACTTCCCCATGCTCGTTCGCAATCGGAAAACCGCGATCATAAATCCAGCGCACGGAACCGTCCGGACGCGCGATGCGATATTCGCCCTCGTAAGGCTCGCCGCGGCGCTGAATTTCCAGCAAGCCCAACATCTTTTGCAAATCCTCGGGATGGATATCATCCAAAAACGCCAAAGGTTTTTCAAACAATCGTGAAACCGGGCGGCCCCAAATTTTTTCATAACCCGGGCTGATGTAAACGATGTCATCGGCGTTGGGCGTGTTCATCCAAAAAACAGTTTGAATGTTTTCGGCAAGCTGGCGGAATTTTTCCTCGCTTTCGCGCAACGCAGCCGTGCGCTCAACGACGCGCTGCTCCAACTCGTGATTCAGTTTCAGAATTTCCTGCTCGGCGAGCTTGCGCGCCGTGATGTCCTCGCACACGATGAGCACGATGGTTTGACCGCTCGCATCTTGAACGGCGCGCGCCACCTCTTTCACCCACAGCAGCTTGCCATCGCGGCGTATTTTTCGAAACTCCCACTCGTATACCTGCCCCGGATTTTGGATGCACTGTTGTAGCTGCCGTACGACTTCGGCCTGGTCTTCTTCATGAAAAACATTCAAGACCGATTGGCCCGTCAACGCTTCGACGGTATAGCCGAGTTGTTCGGCCCCGAAGCGATTGACGGAAAGTACTGCGCCTTGCGTGTCAACCGTGAAGTACATGGACGGGTTGTCATCGAACAAAGCGCGATAACGTTCCTCGCTCGTGCGCAAGGCCGCTTCGATCTCTTGGCGGGAACCGCCGGAGCGCTCAACCGTTGTTGATTCTTCAATCTCCATACAAACGTTTTTCTGCGAACTTCTCTGCTTGCGACTATTATTGGCCGTGCTCGTGAACTTCAACGGGATTCTCATAAAAGCGCGTCTCAAAACGATCCAACTTGACATGTTGTGCTCAAGATGAGCCGGATCACCTCCCGCAACTCAACTCTTCTTTCAGAAAAATTAGGCGTCTTTCGGGCAGGGAAATGCCCTGCACGTGAAGGCGTATTTAAAGCGCCTCGATGCAGCGTTCGGGCCGTTCCAATGCGCCTTTCTTTATTTGATTACTGGGAGCCCATAAGCTCATCACGTCGATTGGACCTCTGCTGTGGAGGCGGGTACAATCCCAAGGCGCAACCGCCGGTTCTTTGTTGCTGAAGACAAGCGCGGTTGCGCCGTATTTTTTTTTGCAAGCTCTGGGCCTTAAAACACTTTCTACTGTGAATCCACACGAATAGCGCGAATGCTTTTTATTCACGTTCATTTGCGCTCTTTTGCGGTTGCCCGATTTGTCGTGCGGCGCGTTTGCACTATGGCTTGGAAGCCGATGACACTTCCGCATCCAACGTGCTCGTTGCGAAGCGCACACGAATACGCTCATGCTCTTGCACTTGACCGGCATGGCTTACGAGCATGCCGTCTGCTTTGCGGAAGACCAAGGCGAAGCCCCGCCGCAGAATGCTCTCGTGGCTCAAACCATTGAGCCGAGCAGATAAACTTTCCAAAGAGAAGCGCGCGCGTTCATGCTTTTGACGCATGGCAGAAATGAGGCGCCGCGACAATTCATCAAGCTCTTGGCTGCGCTGGTGTACGATATTGAGCGGCTGCCGCAAGCCGTAACTGCTCGCGAGGCGCTCGAGCCGCTCGCGATAGAGTTGCGCCCGGCGTTGCAGGTGCATGAAAGCGCGTCGCAATTGCGCGAGCAAAAACTCCTGCATTTCACGCGCGTCCGGGGCCACCATTTCCGCTGCAACCGAAGGCGTGGCTGCACGCACGTCCGCAACGAAATCGCTGATGCTGAAATCGATCTCGTGTCCGACCGCGGAAACGACGGGCAAGCCGCTTTGGTAAATCGCGCGCGCCACCACTTCTTCATTGAACGGCCACAAGTCTTCGAGCGAGCCTCCTCCTCTTCCGATGATTATCAGATCAACTTCGCCATACGCATTGAACTCCGCAATGGCGGCGGCAATCTCCGCGGCCGCGCCACAGCCTTGCACGCGCACCGGGCGCAAAACGATTTGCATGCTCGGCCATCGCCGGCGCAACACGCTCACCAAATCGCGCAGCGCGGCGCCTGTGGGCGAAGTGACGAGGCCGATGCGTTGCGGAAAACGCGGCAACGGGGTTTTATGACCTGCGTCGAAAAGCCCTTCTTGCTGCAAACGCCGTTTGAGCTGCTCGAAGGCCTGCTGCAACGCGCCAATGCCCGCGGGCTGCATCTGCCAAACTTCGAGTTGATAAGAGCCGCGCTTTTCATAAACCGTGACCTGGCCGTGAACGGTTACTTGCATGCCGTCTTTCGGTGAAAAATAAAGCGCACGATTGCGGCCCGCCCACATCACACAGGGAATTTGCGCGTTTTCATCTTTCAATGAAAAATAAAAATGGCCGGAAGTGTGGTGCTTGAAATTGGAAATCTCACCCGTGACCCAAAACGGCGGCAGGCTTCCCTCCAAGAGCAGCTTGATTTGCTGTGTGAGCGCGGAGATCGTCAAAATTTCGCGCGCGGGTGCGAGCTGGTGTGGGGTGGAATAGTTCAAGGTTTCGTCAGAAGTTTGTGCTAATGAAGTTTGACGATCAAAATTAGTAATGAGCAAATCAGAACTCATCCCCTAAATCCCCTTCTCTTGAAAAGAGAAGGGGACTTTCAGTGCATGAAACGGCTCTTCTCCCCTTCTCTTTCCAAGAGAAGGGGCCGGGGGATGAGTTCAGACTGAAGAAGATTACTGAAGTGATTATCAAAATTCATAAGCCGGACGCTCAAGGATCAATCAACTAACGGAAGTTTTAAGCACGCTCGCTGGCCGTGCGCGCCCTTCGTTGATGTCAAAAGCTTTTTTCGCGCCGATGAGCTTCGGATTGACGGGCAGTTCGATGATAAACGTGCTGCCTTTGCCCACGGTCGAAGCCACCGAAATCTCGCCGCCGTGCTCGTGAACGATTTGGCGGCAGATCGCCAACCCCAAGCCCGTGCCGTGCGCTTTGGTCGTAAAAAAAGGCGTGAAAATTTTTTCCAACAGTTCACTCGGAACGCCGCAACCGTTATCAATCACGGTAACGCGCACAAGCTGCCCGGAAGCGTGTTCCGTGCGCAACTCCAGCTCTCCGCCTTCGGGCATGGCGTGAATGGCATTTTGAATGAGATTAACCAACAACTGTTTGACCTGAACCGCATCGAGGCGCAGAAGCGGGAGTTCAGGCTCCAAGTACAAGCGCATCTGCACGCGGTGCTCGTGCGCTTCATTGTGCAAGAGCGTGTGAACTTCCGTAGCGATGGCATTGAGATCGATGTTTTGACGGATCGAGGCGGGCAAGCGGGTAAATTCCAAAACGTCCGCCAAAATTTTTTCCAAGCGCACGACTTCATCGGTAATGATGCCGAGCGTATTTTTGACGGCCTCGGGATTTTGCAATTGGCGGTGCAATGAACGCGCGAAGCCGCCGATCGTGACGAGCGGATTGCGAATTTCGTGCGCCACGTGCGCGGCCATATTGCCCATGGTTGCCAAACGCTCGGAGTGCAAAAGCCGCTTGTGTGTGAGCTGCAATTGCTGATAAGCGTTTTCGAGTTTGCGCTTCTCCATTTCCAAACGCTGATAGGCGCCGGCCTTTTCAATGGCCTGCGCCGCCTGGCCGGCAAAAAGCTCGAGCAACGTTATCAACTCTTGATCGATGGTTTGCGTGGAATACATATTGTCCGCAATGACGACGCCGATCAAGCGATCCTTTGCAATCACCGGAACGGCCACGAAATCGGTGAGCTCGAGCGCATCGAAAATCTTTTGACACGAGGTCTGTTCGGTATGGCCCGGCATACCGCGAAAATGGTGGCGATTCAAAATCTCCTGCAAAAAAGCCGAACCCTTCGTCTCCAAAGCGAAGACTTGGAGCCGCACTTTCTCGTCAAACGGGCTCGGTTTGGCGGGCCGGTTCTTGCCATACTTCTCTAAAAACTCTTCCAAGGAAATGTGCTCGCGCGCCAGGTTTTCCCAAACGCGTTGCGCTTCGGCACGGCTCGACGGCCCGACGCCCATTTTACCGATGAGATAACGGCGATTGCGGTCCAGCAAAAACATCATCGCGCGCGTAAAGCCCAGCGCGGGTCCGGCCGTGATCGCGGTGAGAATCAAGTGCAGCAAATCATCGAGGCCGATCACGCTTTGCAATGCCAAGCCGATGGTCGAGAGCATTTGCAATTGCTCGTTGCGCTTTTCGGCGTCCGTGACGTCTTCCACGACGCCCACGACGCCCTCCAATTCATTCGCAGGGTTGTAGACCGGCACGCAATGAATGTTGATGACACGCGCGCGTTGCGCCGGCATGGCGAGGCGCAGATGCCGCACTTTCCAAGGAGCCCGGCCAGTGAGCACGCGCGCCACGGCAGTGCTCAGGAACGTCTCGCGCAAATCCGCGTCTGCGAGAATGTTTTTGCCGTCCAACGCTCTTTCATCGTCATACCCGAAGAGCCGCACGAGCACTTGATTGTGATGAAGAATGCGGCCTTGTGCATCCGCCGAAAAAATTCCAATGGGCGCGGTGCGCGTGAGCAGCTCCAAATGATCGCGCGTGGATTGGACCGCGGCGGCAAGCTCTTGGTTGCGGCAGCGAATATCGTGAATGATGTAGACGTTTTCGATGACGTTGGCCAACTCGCGCAAACCGAAGGGCTTTTGCAAATAAGCGCTCACACCGCGCTCGAGCATCTCGGCTTTGAGTTGTTCGTCGGCGTCGCGCGCCGTGAGCATGATCACCGGCGTGTCGCGCACTTCGCGATACGCGGCATTCTGCGTCAACTCGCCAAAGACCGCTTCGCCGTCCATAAGCGGCATGACGTAATCCAACAGCACGAGATCCGGGCGCACTTGCAGGAGCGTTTGCAATCCGGAAACACCGTCGTATGCTGAAAAGATTTGATAGCCGGAATTTTTCAGATGCGCGCGGGTGAGATCGTGCATCACACGATCGTCATCGATGAGCAGGATTTTATGACTGCGTACCTGAGGCATGACGTACCGGAATGAAGGGGGCGTGAAAAAGTGAAGGGCGTTTTGCCATGTGCTTCAGCAAAACGCCCAAGGATTACCTGATCTTCTTTTTGTGACGATTTTTCCTCAAACGCTTCTTGCGTTTGTGCGTGGCCATCTTGTGGCGTTTGCGTTTTTTGCCGCTCGGCAATGCGTGTCACCTCCTCTCACGGGCGCAGATTTTGGGTGTGATAGATAATATGCTAGATTGATTTTCAGATAATAGCTTGTCGTATTCTGCGTGGGATCCGATCCAAAACCACGTTATTTCACCGGGTTGATCCATTGATAAGTAAGATTTCACAATTCGTCACGTTTTAATTGCTACGACACCCGCACACACCGCCACAGCAATGCCCGCCGCCGCTCGCGGAAATTTCGGACGGGCGCGCGCCAGTGCTAGTGCTCGTCGCAAAAACCGAGAGCAACCGATTGACTTCCAACGCGCCGCACTTGGGACAACGCGTTGTCAGCGCTTGGCTATCGCGAACCAACTCGTCGAACCTCGTATCGCACGTTTTGCAAAGGTATTCGTAAATCGGCATCGTACCCTCACATGATCATTTGATAACGCAACACTGGCCAGGTTTGAATCCGTTGCACGTATCCTTCCAAATCACCGAACAGCACATCAAACAGAGTCACGCGCTTGCGGCGCGGTGTTACGACGCGGGCTTTACCACTGAGGCCCGCTTCTTCAGAAGCCATGGCCACGGCGTCTTGATAATTGCCCAACACGTCGATCAGCTTGAAGTTTAAAGCCTGCTGGCCGGTAAAAACTCTGCCGTCCGCATATTTCAAAACTTCCTCTTTGCTCAAATCGCGCGCGTCGGCTACGACTTCAACGAATTGATTGTATGCATCATCGACATAAGTTTGAAAGTAGCGGCGATCTTCCTCCGTAAACGGACGCCAGGGCGTGCCGCTGTCTTTATACTTCCCGCTTTTCACGATCTCAAAACTCACACCGATTTTTTTCAACAACTCGGTGGTGTTGATCAACTCGGCAATCACACCGATGCTGCCGGTGGTTGTACCGGGATTCGCCATAATCGTATCCGCGCCGCACGCCACATAATATCCGCCCGAAGCCGCAACCGAGGCCATGGACGCGATCACGAATTTCTCGTTTTCCGTGCGCACGCGTTTAACGGCCTCATAAATTTCCTGGCTCGCGGCCACGCCGCCGCCCGGGCTGTCGATGCGTAAAATGATCGCCGCGATGCTTTCATCATCACCGAAGCGCTCCAACTCTTTCACCACTTCTTCGGAATCGAGGATCACGCCTTTGACCTCGACCAAGCCCAAACGCTTGCCCGTCGCGAGATCCAAGCTGTCTTCAGCGTTGCCGAAGAACAGTGCGGCAATAAAAAAAATAAAAATCGCGGCGGCAGCCACGAGCAATAAACCTAAAAACCAATCACGACCACGTGCCATAACCCATCCTTTTTTAGCGCGACGAGTATAGTGAAAAAAGGCTCAAAAGTCAACTTGCACGCCTCGCGCTCAACGATTGATCACCACGAATTTAGCAGTTTCCACAAAGTCATCGGCGAACAAACGCAAAACATATACACCACTCGGCACGGGCTGACCGGATTCATCTCGACCATCCCAGCCATAACATCCGTCTCGACCATCCGAATTACAAGGGATAGAAGAAGACCCGGCCAGACTGCGTTGTTTACTATTATACTGCCACACGATTCGACCGTCTTCACTGAAAATAACGGCTTTTACGAAATTCGCTTGTTTTAAGCGGTAGGGGATTTGTAAACGCGAGTGAACGCCGGGGCGAAATGGGTTGGGATAAGGCAAATCCAAAGCGTTTTCCAACTCGATTTGGTCGCCGAGCGTGAGCTGCAATTGATAGTTGTTTGAGATTGTGCTATTAATCGGCAAGCTGCCTTGAACGACGACGAACACGACGGTGTCTTGACGCGCTTGGGCAGTGATCAGCACCGGGGCCAAACCGTACCCGGTCCGCGAGACATACTCGCCGTTTTCATCCAATAACATCGCGGTAAGTCCGAAGCGGCCGGGATCGGCGGCAATTTGCAAACTGCCCTGCACGTCTTGCGCGGTTCGAATGAAACGATAATACTCCGCCGCCAGCGCGTTTAGCTCGCCGGATACCGTTTCATTTTGCGCAAGAGTCTTCGTGAGCTCGAATTGCACGGAAGGGTACTCTTCGCCCTCTTCAAAATACTTTTCGCCGTCGGCGCGATAGTTCGTGAAGAAGCACCACGTATAAAACTCTTGCATCGCTTGATTGAAAGGCAAGCCATAGGGATTCGCTTGGAGAACGCTTTTCATTGCGAACGTCGCGGACTCTTGCACGATGCGTTCCCACAAATTGCGGACGATCATCGCTCCGCCCAGCCGCTTGACGAGATAGTGCAGCCAAAGCGCCGAGCCATATTCATGTGAGCCGTTCTTCGTGTTGAGCGGGAACGACGTTTCCCGAAACCAGCGCCGCAAGTAAGCGAAGTAGTCGTTCACGTCGTCATAAGCAAAATCTTCGAACCACACTGAGGAGATTTCAAAAAAGAAAATGTCCTCGCCGCGCAAATAATAGTTGAGCTGTACCGCGTGGAAATATTCGTGCGCCACGGTGACGCGCAGCCCGTCAAGTCCCTGGCTGTAGAAGCCCGGGCCGTAATCATTATCGATCACAATATAAGACGGGCCCGTGCCCGTGGAAAAATCGAAGCGCGTCTCGCCGTAGAGGTTACCGAGATTGATGATATAGAAATCAAATTCGGACCCGTCCACGCCGTTATCCGGCGCGTGCGCCCTCATGCCGAGCGTATCGACCAGTAATGCGTATGCGCGTTGTGCGGCGAGGCCCGCTTCATAAACGAAATCCGGCACGCCGGCCGGGTTCGTGGATACGGGCGAAACGGCGTCGTCGCCGGCAATGGCATAATGGATGCGAAAACGATTGTCCGCGGTGAAATAAGATCGCGGCAGCACCGGCCTTGCGGCGGCGAGTTTCAATATTCTTTGCCGTGGTTCGGATTGTTGCGAGAAGGCTTGTAGCGTAGCAAGCGCAGTGAAGCCGCACTTCAGCGGCTCGTTAGAAATTCCGGCGCGGGCTCGTTCATATTGCGTGAAAAGATTTTCGGGTTGATTGAGCGGTTGGCTGTAAAGCGGCAACGTCAGCAGAGAATAGAAAAGGCACAATCGTAGCGTGAACATGGGGCAGTCACTTTTTCCTAAAGCTGAAAGTTAAAGGCACGCCGGTGAAGCCGAACTTCGCGCGAAAACGCTTCTCCAAATATTGCCGGTAATTCGAGCGTATGGATTGGGGATGATTGCAAAACACGGCGAACACCGGCGGGTTGGTTTTCACCTGCGTGCAATATTTGATTTTCACTTCGCGTTGATCCATCGAAGGCGGCGGATATTTTTGCATGGCCTCTTGCAGAAACTCATTCAACTCGGTGGTGCGCAGCTCGCGGCCGCGCTCGCCATGCACGGCCAGCGCCATTTCGAGCAGCTTGAAAACGCGTTGCCCTTGCAGAGCTGAAATAAAAATCAGCGGCGCATAGTTGTAAATCCGCAAGGCCTCTTGAATCTGCTTGCCGAAGATACGGGCCGTGTCCGCGTCTTTCTCCACCAAATCCCACTTGTTGATCGCGAGCACGATGCCTTTATTGCTTTTCGCGACTTCAGAGATGATGTGCAAGTCTTGATCGTTGATGCCTTCGGTGGCATCAACCAAAACGGCGGCGACATTGCAGCGCAGGATCGCCTCGCGCGTGCGCACCGTGCTGTAAAACTCCACCGTCTCTTTCACGCGCGCAGTTTTGCGCAGGCCCGCGGTGTCGATCAGAACAACCTCACGCTCTTTATAACGCAACTTGGTGTCAATCGCGTCGCGCGTAGTGCCGGCAATCTCCGTGACGATGGCTTTTTCATAACCGACGAGCGCATTGACGAGCGAAGACTTGCCGACATTGGGCCGCCCAACAATAGCGAGCTGCAAATTTGCAGAAAGCCGCTGCCTCTCCCCTCCTTCTTCGTCCTCAGTCACCGCTTTACTCTGCGCATGTTGCGGCAAGCGTTTCACAAGCTCATCTAAAAAATCGCCAATCGCGCGGCCCGTGACTGCGGAGATCGGATGCGGGTCGCCCAATCCCAAACGAAAGAAATCTGCGGTTTGAGGTGAATGTCGCGCGTCGTCGATCTTATTCACTGCGAGCAGAACGTCTTTCACCGAACGTTGCAAGAGCCGGGCAATCTCAACGTCGAGCGCGGTCGCGCCGGTTTGGGCATCCACCACGAACACGATCACCGCAGCTTCGTCAATCGCTTCTTGAATCTGCCGGAGCACGGCTTGATTGATCACATCCGTGGTGCCGGAAAAATAGCCGCCGGTGTCGATGAGCACGAACTCAGTGCCCGCCCATTCGGCCTCGGAATAGTTGCGATCGCGCGTCACGCCGGGCATGTCATGCACAATCGCCGTGCGCTTTTTGATCACGCGATTGAACAACGTCGACTTGCCGACGTTCGGGCGTCCGATGATGGCGACGACGGGTTTCTTTTTCATACGCGGAGAACCTCCGCAAGCGTTTTGATTCTTTGACTCTTCGCTTTGATGGCTTCGACCAGCTCTTTGAAATTATCGGTGTTGGCGCCTATCGTTTTATGCAATTGTTGGGGGTTCGATGGTAAGCCGTAGTCCTCTAATTTAGCTTTACATCCTTCGGCGGCCTTCAAAATCCATTCTTCCAATCGCGGACATATAACGATCACGGAATTGTTTGTCGACCTATCGAACAACAACATGACTTCATTCCGCCGCCACTGGGTTTGGTATTTTCTAAGATAGGACGGTTGCGAGCTTGTCGGGTCTTCGTCTACCATTCCCAAACAGCCTCGTTCTTTTGACAACTTTTTACAAACATTTCCTTTGGATTTGGCGTGCTTGATTTCATTTCGCGGGATTCCCAACACGCGAACCAAAGCTTCATCCGGGTAGCATTCGACAAAGATCATGAGCGCTCCACGAAGCGTTCTAAATTGAAAAACACATCGGCGTCCAAATCCAACACCTCGACCATCTCTTCTTGCGCAATGCTCCTAAGTTTGGTCTGATTGTCTTCAAAATAAGCGATAAAAATGGCGATGTCATCCTGCGGCGTTTTTTCCAGCACGGAAGAGAGGAAATAAGGATTGTGAGTCGCGACGAAGTATTGATTGGAAGCATCCAACGCGATTCTCTCCGCCAGAAATTTGGTATAATAGGGAAAGGCGTGCGCCTCAGGCTCTTCTAAAATGATGATTGCGTCTTTGTTTGTGTCGATGGCCGTGTTGTAGAAGATCACGCGCTGCAAAGTATCCGAGAGCAGCGAGTAAGAAGTCGAAAAAACGACGTCTTCGATTTCTTTTTGAATTTCAATTTTATTTTCAAACTGCTTCAACACTAGCTTCAATCCATACTCGCGCAACAAGTCCGCTACAAATTTTCTCAAGTCTTTTCTCGTAAGCAAAATCTGGCAAAGATTTTCTCCTTTGGGAGGCAACAAGCGGTCTAGTTCCGACCTGGGAAATTTGTCCAACGCTGTAAAACGATAGAAACGAAACGGCGAATTGAATTCGCCATGTGTGTTGCCAATCTCGCCATTAACAAATACCTCAAAACCCACACTATCAGTGTTCTTTCCTTCTTCATGCACGGCCCCTTTGAATACACGGTTGTCAAACCGAATTTGAAACGAAGCATAATCAGTTCTTACTTCTACGCTTTCACTCAGATCATGATCATGAAACAAGTCTGCCATGTTCTCAAGACGAATGAATTCTCGAATCGTATTACTGTTGCTCAACGATCTAAACGGCAAAGAGAAAATTCCCACACTCTCCAATAGGTTGGATTTCCCCGCATTCGGCTTGCCGATAAAGACATTAACTCTCTTGCAATCCAAGCTCAAATGCTTGAGGGATTTGAAATTTTTAATTTCGAGGGTTTTGATCATAACAGCACCTTAGCGGCTCACGCGTCAGCAAGAATTTTCGTGCGGCAGTTGCGACCGTCCAACTCGACGCGCAGCGGAAGTTCCAAAAGCAGATTGCGGCCCGCAAGCGCTTTGCGAAACGAATTGACGAGGCAAAGCGGGCTGCGTTGCCAGTTGCGGACGCAGAAGGCAGAGAGCGTATTCGAAACTGTTTGACCGTTTTCTAACGATGCCGATACTTTCACGGTTAGAGTGTAATACGCATAAGGATGTCCGAGATGATAACGAGTTTGAGAATGCTTGAGACCCTGCGCCGGAACAACATTTCTGCTCTTGAGCAGATCATAATCAAACAAGGTTTCTCCGGAACCGGTGTCGAGATCCGCTTCAATCTCAAGCCCTTTCTCTTGCATGACCTCCGCGGTCCAGTTGTCAGCACCGAGGGTAATCTCAAGGCTGGGGTAAAAATCTTCCCACGGCAGCGCTTTCCAACTCGACTCCTCAATAATTGGAGCCGCAACAAACACTAGAGGGGCATAACCCAATTGCTTGCCAAGCGCGACGAGTTTATCCTCTGTCGGGTAATCTCGAAGCCGCGTCGAGCTATCCCAAATTTTTCCTCCACAAACCAAAATCCACTTCGCTCGTCGTTGCTCAAGTTCAGAATCAATCCATTCTAGATAATTCTCAAATGCTAAATGTTGAATCTCGTCGCGTTCGTCATCCGTCATCGCAAGGTAATCGTCAAAGGAAATCATGAAGCGCCCGTCGTCCAGCAGCCCATTTGACGGGACTGATTCCTGTGCTTGCGCCTTTGCCCTCACAATATTGCTCTCAACGATCGCCAATTCCTCGGGGCGTAATTGTTTTAGAGTCTCCAACACCGACTCGAGGGGAGTTGTAGTGATCGTCATAAACTCCTCCGCTTTTAGTTCCGTTTCCCTTCCAACACCTCAAACATCTTGCTGAAATCATTCTTCAGCGGCACGACCGGCACGCCGAGCTTGGTTTGTAACTCGTCGAGCTTCCAGTCATCCAAAAACACATTGCGGTCATTCACGCAACTGTGCGGCAGGAAAACCGCGTCGCCGACATCGCGATGCTCTAATGCCGCAAAAATATCCTGCCCCGTCAACAACCCGGTGACGGTGATGCTCTCGCCGTAGAATTTGTTTTTGACGATCACGAGCTCCGGCGTGAAATTTTTGATGCGCGACAAGCGCGGCATGACGTGCTCGGCTATGAATCCGCCGGCCAGCGTCGCAGTCACGAGCGTGGCTTTCCTCGGCTTCGGCAAGCCCTTCGGCAGTTTCTTCTTTTGCGTTTTATGAAAATGATCAAACAATTTGCGCAACATGCCTACGCCGTTTTCCATTTGATCGAAAGCATCGTAACGCTGCGCTAAAGGAATCGCTTCGCCGGCGAGAATGTAAAACTCGTCGCCGGGATAAACGAAGTGCGTGCCCAAACTTTTTTTGAACTCTTCCGCGTACGCGTCGGCGATGCGCAAAATCTGTTGCGCATATTGCTTGGTCACCGGCTCGATCTTCGTCAAGCCTTTGCGATGTTGCGTCAATCCTACGGGCACGAGCGCCACGCTACGCACGCCGGGAAAATAGCTCGCCAAATCCCACACAGTTTTGCGCAGCGCTTCGCCGTCATTGATATTCGGGCACACCACGATTTGCGTGTTGAGCGTGATACCGTTTTGGGTGAGATACGTGAATTTGTCGAGCAAGCGATCATCGTAATCGATGCCGAGCAAAAATTTTCGCACGCTCGGTTCGGTCGCATGCACGGAGATAAATAGCGGCGTCAAACGTTGGCGCACCACGCGCGCGAGATCGGTGCGCGAGATATTCGAGAGCGTGACGTAATGGCCCGATAAAAACGAGAGCCGAAAATCTTCGTCGCGGAAATACATGGTCGAGCGCATGCCCGCCGGGTTTTGATCGACAAAACAGAAAATGCAATCATTGCCGCAGCGCCGGATTTTGATCGGCTCGAAATTCAGGCCGAGGCTATCGTCGCTGTCCTTCTCAATTTCAAAGACAGTGCTCTCCTCCTCACGCCGCACTTCGACTTCGACGTTTTCATCCGTAATCAGAAAGCGATAATCGAGAATATCGCGCACGCGCTGGCCGTTGATGCGATAGACCTCATCGCCGGACCGCAATCCAAGTTTAGCCGCAATACTCTTATCGTCAATCGAGGTAATTTTCACGCACGGGCCTTGTTTTTCTTCAAACATAAAACAAAAACGCTCGCCCAGATTGAGCGAGCGTGGCAATATAAGCATTCACCTTCTAGCTGTCAAATCAAATCTCGGCTTAATGCGGGGTAGCGCAGGCATCTTTGCCTGCGGTCAGATGACTGCGCTACGTTTTCCACCAAATCCGAGACCTTGCGACTAATCGCGCTTGATTTCGCGGTCGCGCTTGAGATTCCACTGCACCCACTCGTTTTGGAGGTTACGCTGTTGGTCGATGGGCGCTTGCGCATAGCGGCCGTTGGCGCGCACTTCGAGTTGATAGCCTTTCACCAAACGCACCCATTGCTCGAGCGAGACTTGATAGGGGCCGGGAATTTGTGTCGGCCCGGGGATTTGTTGCGGCGGGCCGGTCGGTCGCGGCGTTTGTTGCAACTGCTCGCGCAAAGCTTGCGTGGGGCCAACGTCAACTTGGCCGTCGTACACGGCGACGCGCGTGGCGCTATCCGCGTCGATGCTGTAAATCGTGCCGCGAATCGCGCACACTGCGGTCGGCGATTTGATCTCGAATTTCTCTCCGCCCCAAACGAGACTGACGATGTTCGCCCAAATCTTTCCTTGCGCGAGGCTGGCTTCGAAGTTGCGTTTCTTCGAAGCGAGGAGTGATTTCTCAAAATCGAAGCGCGAGTTTTCGTCGATGCGAAGCACGCTGCCATCCACCAGCTTGACTTCGCAGCGCGATTCGGCTTGCGTGTTGATCTTATCGCCGGCGTAAACCGCCGTCTTCGTTTTTGCCGGAATCCAAAGGTCTCGATCAACGTGTAGAATGCGCACGTCTCCGGCCTTGCCGAGCACGAAGGTGATTTTGCCTAAAACTTCCGGGCGGGATTGCGGGGTAAAACTGAGCGAGAGCGTTCCGGCGATGAAAACAAGCGCGAGGCGAACATTCCTATGAGACATCATTTTTCCTATGAAGAGATCAGTGCAGCCGGCGGGGCCATGATATGAAGACATGTAAAGACAGGAGGCAAAACGATTGCTGACAAAAACTATTCTTTTAATCGTTTTGCCAGCAATCGTTTTGTCTTGCACATGCGCTACTTCTTGTTTTCGACTTTTTTGTATTCCGCGTTGACTTTGAAGAGTTCCGGCGAGAGAGTTCCGGTTTTCAATTCGAGGGTTTCAGTGACGGATTCGAACAAAACGTTTTTTTCTGAAGCGGCGCCTTCTTGCGCGGGCTTGTTGGATTTTTTGCCGAGGCCGCCGAGCATGCCGCCGAGATCGGGCATTTGCTGGCCGCCGGTTGAAGAACCGTCCATCTCAAACGAGGTTTCGGTTTTCACCGCGAAGCCTTCGAGTTTCTTGCCTTCTTCCGCGAGCTTCTCCATGCCTTTGACCATTTCGGGATTCATGCGCGACATGGCTTGCACAAAGTTTTGACTGCCGCCTTGGGAAAACGGCATGCCCAACTTTTCGGCAAACTTGCGGCTGAAGGCCGTCATTTCCTCATAGGCGGCCACGTCTTTTACGAGCCAATGATTGGAGATGATAGTCATGCTGCCCGAGCCGCCCGATTTATCAGCCGTGGCTTGTTGCTCGCCTTTGGCTTTCATAGTGAGAATGGCTTTTTGCGCGTTGAAACCGGCGATGGTTTGGCGCTCGTTGGTGCGATCGACTTTCACGTCGAAGTCAACTTTGACGTCGGATTTATCTGTTTTCGACGGCTTCTCCGCTTTGCCGCTGCCCTGCCCTTTCATTTTTTCGAACATGGCCTTCCATTCCGCGAAGGTCATTTCGGTGTATTCTTTCTTTTTGTGATCGATGTTGATGAAGACTTCGCGGTTGAGGTCAACGATGTTGGAGGTGAGCAACTCGCCTTTGTCGTTGCCGTGATCGGTGCGTTGGAGGTCGCCTTGCAGATACATGGTTTGGTTTTGCGGGATATTGCCGCCGCCCGCCATTTTCATCATGCTGCCGAGGAAGCCGTGAAATTTGGTGGCGGTGGTCGAAACATGTTTGACGCCGGGATTGGCAAAAGCTGTGACCGAGACGGTCGCCAGCAGGGTGGCAATGGTTCCGAGTTTGTTTGAGAATTTCATGCGGTTGTCTCCTGGTTTTGAGGTGAAGAGAATCCTAAAGTGAGATTAAGGTTTGAGCTTGATTTCATAATTGCGCAGGCCGTTGGCTAATTGCGTGCGCAGAGGTTCTTTATGATACTTTTCAATTTGAGAGATGATGCTTTGTGCATGGACGAGATCCCATTGGCACTCGACGTGGTTTTGGAATTTTTGGGAAGACATGTCGTAGTCGGCTTCGTTACGGCGTTTGCGTAGTTCCTTCAAATCAACCGCCATTGCTTGCGCTTCTTCGATTCCGCTATTTCTGAGATAGAGATACATTCTCTCGTGAGAAGCAGCGGCATTGCCAAAATGAAATCCTAGTTGGCGCACTAGCTGGATGCAGCAATTATAAGCGGCATAATATGCACGACTGACCGCCGAACGCAAAGCCGCTTCGTCCCGCATTTGCGCGAGCTTTTGCGCCGTATTGAGAAAAGCCTTCCCTTCCATGAGTCATTCACATTCCAAAAACAAACTAATCTTGCCGTCAGAATCTGGCGGAATTTCTTTCAAAAAGCGCCGTTGAAAACTCCGATACTGCCTCTCCCAAACTTCCAAATCCGTGGTTCCCATTTTCGCGTGAATGCCGATGCCGTGCAAGCTAGGAATCTCCGGGTCCGGCTGGAAACTCAACTCCAGGTTGCGCATGTCGTGCAGCGTTTCGCGCGCCAAGCGAATGGAAGTTTCCAAGGACGGAATCAACTGATGTTCGCGCGCGAACTGCCAAACTTCGTCGGAAGCCTCAAGGCCGCCGATGCGATGCGTCGCGGCTGCGGGCTTCCAACTTTTTGTTGCAGGCGTTGCGGTATACGTTGCCACCGAATCGGAGATTTTTCCGGACTCGGGCGGCGTGGCTTCGGGGTATTCTTTCGGGCCCATAGTTTTCAGAAGAAGTTATGAGTGAATCTTGGCTTCGTATGCGCGAAGGCCGTTGGCTAGTTGTGTGCGGAAAGGCTCGCGAGAGAATTTTTCAATTTGCGAAATAACCAATTGTGTCCGTGCAAGATCAATTTGGCAAGCGATGTGGTCTTTAAACTCGCCGGAGTCTAATTCATAATCAGCTTCGTTGCGCCTTTTACGCAACAGTTTCAAATCATTGGCCGCTGCAATCGCATCCTGAACTTCGGTATTGCGCAGATATTGGTAAATTTTCTCATGGGCCGGCGCGCCTTTCTCGAATGAGAACCCCAGCTCACGGACAAGCCCGATGCTGCAATGGTACGCGGCATAATATGCCCGGCTCACTGCGGAACGCAATGCCGGCTCTTCGCGCATTTGCACAAGCTTTTGTGAAAATGTAAAAAACGTTTTCGCTTCCAAATTTAGACATCTCCCACAAACAGGCAGATTTTACCGTGATAATCGCGCGGAATCTCATTTAAAAAACGTTCTTGAAAGGCGCGATCCTGCTGAAGCAAATCTTCCAAACTGCCTTTTGCTTTCACCCGAATCCCAATTCCATCCAAGCTTGGAATTTCCGGATCGGAGTCGAAGCTTAAACGTATGCCGCGCCGGTCGCGGAACGTTTCGCGCGCCAAACGAATGGAGGTTTCCAGGTGCGGAATCAACTGATGCTCGCGCGCGAACTGCCAAACTTCGTCGGAGGCTTCAAGGCCGCCGATGCGATGCGTCGCGGCTGCGGGCTTCCAGCTTTTTGTTGAAGGCGTTGCAGTGTACGTTGCCACTGAATCCGAAATTTTTCCGGACTCGGGCGGCGTGGCTTCGGGGTATTCTTTTGTGCCCATCATTCATCCCACTTTTGATCATTTCAACCAGCCCAGGAAAGATGCGAATCACACGAAAGTTTTTTCGCGTGCTTTCGTGGGCTAGCAATTCAACAATGCAGGGCTGGAAGCCTGCGCTACGTTCGCGCGCTCACTTCTTCTCGCGCACGAGATTTCCCTTTTCAAAGCCGCTGCCGGAAACCACTTTGCACTTAGAGGCTTTGCCTTTGCTGCCGTAGTTGTTGTCCACCACTTCGATCACGCCGACTTCTTCCTCCGTTGCGCCGAGCGATTCGCCGGTATCGGGATCGATCAACTCCTCGCCCACGCGCATCACCACAAACGTATCGCCGACTTTCACATTCCCCTCTTTTCCGGAATTGATGATCACGTCGCCGCCGCTGATGAGCATCACCTTCGCTTCCCATGCGCCGCCGCCGCTGTGTTCGTCAAGCAGCTTCACGACATCGGTGATGGCCTCGCGCGTGGCTTTGCCCACGAGCGTCTCATCGAATTGCGCTTCGGAATCAAAACGAATGTCCTCGGTGTCAATGCTGACATCGGCTTTCGACTTCTCTTTGCGCACGGATTCGGCCATGAGAATTTCGGCGGTGGAAGTGTTCACGAAACGAACGTCAACCGCAACCGTCGCGGATCTTTTGCTGAGCGCGCCGCCAATGCCGATCTTCTTCAACGCGCCGCCGGTGGAAATTTTCTTATACCCAAACTCGGTTACCGCGCCCATGATCGCCAACTCGACGCCTAAAATTTTTCCGGCTTGCGCCGCGGTCTGAGGATTGACCGCGCCGGACATGGCGAAGCCCTGCTCTTGCAGAATTTTGTCCATTTGCGCGCGCTCGATCACGGTATAGCGACCGCTTTTCACCAGCGTGGTCGTCAGCATGTCCGACATGCCGTCGCCCACCGGTTGGCCGTTCCACCAATGATAGCGGTGCTCCGTTTTGTCTTCAAACACAAAGACCGCGACACGCTTCTTCTTGCCGGACTTTTCTTGTGCATGAGCCGGTGTTGTCGACCAGGCAAGAGCGGCTACAAATAAACATGTGTAGGTGATAAGAACTCGTAGTTTCATAACGGCCTCTTCCTTTAATCTTTTAAAAGTTGATCGTTGCAGAAAGCAAAAGCTTTTTGTAAACGGATGAACCGAAGTCATAACTTTACTAAACTTGAAAAGTTTAGTGAAGTTTTTGCTTTTATGGCAACAGCGCTGCGCCGATCAGTTATTGCTCGAATCCGGCGAGGCGCTCATCTCTTCAACAACCGACTTTGCGACTTTAATATCGACGCGATTGGCCGCAACGTTGGTTACTTGCACGGTGAAGACCTCGAGATTTTTGTGCGAAAGCTCGCGCGCCAATTGCGGAGCGCTGCCGAGAATCTTCACATCGAGCACGGCGAAGCCGCCGGTATTGCTGCGCTCATAAATATTTTTCACGCCGCGCAGATAGTGCTTCATCGTGCTGATGAACTTTTGCAGATCCGCGTAGTTTTCATGGCCGCGCACTTGCACGGTGATGCTGTTCTCGTTATAGAAATTCTTCTGTGCCTCAGCGATGACTTTGCCGATGATCGTCTCCGCGGATTTCTTCGCGGCTTTTTCAATGGCCATCGTGCCACCGGTGAACTCGTCAATGTGCGGATGCGCGGCATGTTCGCTCGCCGTTGCCACGATACGCGCATCGCCCGCGCGCACCACGCGCGCCGTGATATTGGCCTGACAGGATTTCATGCCGCCGAGATTGAGATTGGTCGAAGCCACTTTCGCCACGGCTTTGCCGGTGACGATCAACTCGGCTTTTTGCGCCGCCGCAATTGCAGCCGCTTGCTTGGCGTCGCCTTCCAGCGCGGCCAAAATCGCGTCACGATCTTGATTGGCTTTCGCCTGGCCGGGGTCGAGGACTTCAAAGCCTTTTTCGCGAAACGCGTCAATGATCGCAGTTTCGGCGGAGGTCATATCGACTTCGAAATAGCGGAAACGATCGGTGTCGCCGACGTTCTGCTCCGCGATCATCACCATCACGCGCGGATTCTCTTTGTCGAGCAACTCGGCGAGCGCGTTGTCATCGTTCTTGAGATCGCTCAAATTCACCAACGCGCGCATCTCGACTTCGTAGGTGTCGTACTTGCCCGCGCCTTCGCGCACGATGTCATACTTCGTGACATAGCCGGAAGACCACGAGAGAATGCGATCTTCGACGAGCTGAAAATTTTTCACCAGCGTTTCGGATTTGATGTGCGTGCCGAGCGCTTGCTGCACGGCTTTGCGCATCGCGTCTTCAATCGCCTTGTCGCGCGCCGCAGAAACGTCGCCGGCGAGGATCGAGCCCAATCCGGTCACGGTGATTTCAACGCCGCCCGGCTTTACGGTTTGCGCATGGCTTTGCGGAAGCCACAACAGCAGGCACACGGCGACAAGTATTCGGCTAATGCAGTTGCGAGTTGACACAGGATTCTCCCTCTCAAAAAACTTTCAAAAGTCATCTTGGATTGAAGTGTTCCCCCGTGAAATTGTCATTCAGAAGGAATCCTTTTTAGGACTTGAGACGAACCTCAGAGGCTTGATCCCAGTGCTCAAAAAGATTCCTCCTGAATGACACGATTATGAGGCTAAAACGTCATGCGCAGCGCATTCTGAAAATCGCGAATGATGAGCAGCGCATCCGCGCCGGAGATTTTACCTTCGGGATTGAACGCGCCCGTGAGTTTGTCGGCAGACATGATGCCGCGATCGACCATCAATGCCACGGCATTGTAGGAGAAATGGTCGCTGCGCAAGTCAGGAAAACGCGATTGGCCGCCGATGTACTTCGTGGCGAGCGTTTGATCCGCAGTCGCCGCGATCAAAATGCCTTCCATAGTCTTCGCGTAATTCGCGCGCGTGATTTTTTCATCGGGATAAAACTTGTGATCCGGGAAAGCTTCGATCGCGCCGAGGCGCATGATATCATCGATCCAATTCTTGGCCCAATGATTGGCAATGTCGGTTGCGGCAGCCATCGCCTCTGCTTTCGGTTGCTCCATCTTGGTCGGATCAGTCGGCGCTTTGAAATCGGTGTTGTACGTCGGCTGCTTTTTCTTCTTGTAAACTTCTTCGAGCTTCAATTCTTCGAGCAAGAGCACGGCCAAATCCGCGCGGTCGATTTCGGGAATCAACGCGATCTTCATGCCGACTTTGGTGCCCGGGGCCGCGCGCTGAATCTTTTGCATCGTGGCGTATTCCGCGTCGGCCTTGCCCGCGAACTCGCCTTTCTTCGCGATCACTTGGCTGTAAGCGTCCGCCGCCGGGCCGAATTGATAGCCGAATTTGTACGCTTCCGCTTTGTAGAAGTGCGCCTTGTCGCTGTTGGGATTGAGCTTGATGGCGCGGTCGAACTCATTCACCGCGTCTTTCACCCAATCGTCGCCTTCTTTCATGCGCATGGTAATGATGCGGCCTTTGATCACGCGCGCTTCATACGACTTGTCGCTCTTGCCCAACGCTTGATCAACCGCCTCGAGCGCTTTGTCATAATTCTTTTGATACGCCAGCGCCAAACCGAGGCCCGCATACGCTTCGGGGTAATTCGGATCGAGCGCTTTGGCGCGCTCAAATTCCTGCGTGGCTTTCGCAATATTGCCGCGGTCCAGCTCGCGCATGCCCTGGCTGTAATGATTGTCAGCCGTATCCAAAACCGATTCTTGTTTCAGCGCTTTGGAACCGCAGCCCAACGCGAGCGCGATTGCCAAAGCGGTCAGCAAATACAATAGAGATCTCTTTTCCATAACAAAGGCCTCTTAAATTTTATCAGTTCACAATGACTTCATCAAACCAACATTGTCATTCAGGAGGAATCTTTTTAAGCCGAACCAAAGTGGTTATGCTGAAAAAGATTCTTCCTGAATGACAAAAACGAGGGCAGGTCAATTCACCACGAACACCACTTTGCACTGCGTCAAAAAGCTTTGATCTGCCACGGCTTTTTTCAACGCCGCCGCATCGGCATTCGAGATGACGAGATCGGCCTTGTTGTTGCCCACGGCTTTGATGGCATTGATGACCATGGCATTCGGCGCCACGCGTTTGTTCGTGCGCGCCTCGGCCAAGTCTTTCGAATAACCAACCATGCCTTGTTGCACGGCCCAGTCGCGGTCGACGATTTTCGAGCCATACACTTCATTGCCGTCTTCATCAAAAATCTTTGGCGCCATCGCGGGCACAACGCTAAGGCCCGTTCCGTTGAGCACCAACCCGGTGATCACACCTGCGGGCACACTCGGCGCGCCTTGCCCGCCGATCGGTTGATAACCCGCTTGCGGATTGCCGAGCGATTGTTGCAACACTTTGCCCGGCGGCAACACCACGTCCGAAATACCCGCAATCGGAATTTCGACTTCGACTTCGACGGACATGTCGCTCATGTAGCGCGTATCCACGATCGTGAAACCTTGCACGAAGCCCGAAACGCGCGCGCGCACTTCGTCGCTGGCCAACATGGAATTGCTCACCAAAGTTTCGGAATCAATGGTCATGCCTTTGACAGTTTGAATCAAATTGCGCAACGCGATCAGTTTTGCCGCTTCCAACGCGCTCGCGCGTTGCGCGCCCTGCGGCAAATCCAGATTCGGACCCGCGATGCCCGTTGCCCGAATTTTGCGCTGCGTCCAATCCACCGCGCCGTTGTCGCCAACGTTTTGCACCACTTGCGCAAAACTGCTTTGCGCAAGAATCAAAGTGACGGCTGCCGCGTAAAGCAGCCGGAGCAGAACTGTGCTCTTTGCCATATCACGATCTCCTTTTCTGTAAATCGGTTTGTTGAATGAGAGCTGATGCTGATACGAAGTATGAAGTGGAGCAGATTGATCGAGCGGGAGATTTTGCCATGGGGGTGGGGAAATAAAAACAGCTGACACGCCGATGCACTATCCTTTTCAAACAATCCGAGATCCTTTTTAGCTTTGTGCCGTCCTGAAATTGGTGCGCCTTGCGAACCGGCGCGAGCAAATCCGTTTTCATTCGAAAGAGCGAATGACGGGGGTCGAACCCGCGACACCCGGCTTGGGAAGCCGGCGCTCTACCAACTGAGCTACATTCGCTTATCAACCGTGCTCTCCTAATCAAAAAGACGGGCGTAAAATAAGCTTCCTGCCTAAAAAGTCAAGGGAAAATTCGGCGCAAAACTATTTGAGGTCTTGACGGAATGCCGTTTTGTGTTTTATATTGCGACGCACCTAATCGTATCAGAGCATGATCCGGCAGTCCTGAAACGATGGAGCTGTATCACCACTCTCGAACTTCATCGTGTCCGAGAGGCTTTAGATATCTCGGTCAAAACGAGGTTGGAACGTTTAGAGTAGCCGATTACTCATGAACGAAACGTCGAGGTGAATCATGACGGCTTTCCACAAAACTGTTGAAACTTTCCAGCCCGGCGCGAAATCCCTGCCGCAAAATTATTTCATCTCCCCGGAAATTTTCATCACAGAGCAAAACGAAATTTTTTCCAAACGCTGGCTCTGTATCGGGCATCAAAGCCAACTCGCGCAAGCCGGAGATTTTTTCGCGCAAGAGGCCTGCGGCGAAAGCCTCATCCTCTTGCGCGATCATGCCGGTGAGATGCGCGGCTTCTACAATCTCTGCCGGCATCGCGGCGCGCGCTTGTGCGAGCAACAAGCCGGACGGCTTCATGAAACTTTGCAATGCCCCTATCATGCGTGGACGTACAAATTGGACGGCAGTCTCGTCGGAGCGCCGCAAATGCTGCAAGCCGCAGACTTCGACAGGAGCAATTACTCACTGCACAACGTCGCGCTCGCGTTTTGGGAAGGTTTTATTTTCATCAATCTCTGCGCTAACCCGGAGCCGTTTGCAAAAGTTTTCGCGCCTGTGCTCGGCAAGTTCAGCCCTTGGAACATTCCCAGCTTGCGCTCGGCCAAACGTGTCGAATATGACGTGGCCGCCAACTGGAAATTGGTCTTTCAAAACTATTCGGAATGTTATCATTGCCCGCTGGTGCATCCTTCATTGGCGAAGCTGACGCCCTACGACGCCGGTGAAAATGATTTGCACGAAGGCCCGTTTCTCGGCGGCTTCATGCCCATTGCGCAAGCGCATAGCCTCACGATGAGCGGCAGCGCCTGCGGCCTGCCCGTCGGCAATCTGCGCCCGAAAGAGCATCAACGCGTGTATTACTATTCACTCTTCCCCAACATGCTCCTGAGCCTGCATCCCGATTACGTGATGTATCACACCGTTTGGCCGCTCGCGCCCAATCGCGTGCGCCTCACGTGCGACTGGCTCTTTCATCCCGATTCATTCGCCGAGCCGAATTTCAATCCCAACGATGCCATTGAGTTTTGGGATATGACCAATCGCCAAGACTGGCAAGTGTGCGAGCTGAGTCAACTCGGCATCTCTTCGCGCAAATATCAACCCGGCCCCTACTCTCCGCGCGAGAGCATTCCGGCCGCGTTTGATCGCGAGTATTTGCGGGTGTTGGGGGGATGACTGAACGACCGCTGCGAATAAATTTAACGCTCAAAAAGCAATAGCAATATCGATCTGCCTTTTTTATATTCAAAAAAGATCGAGCGGAAATGATTATTAACTCGAGGCGCCGTTATGGTTGAGGTGACAGTTGCAATATCTGACAAAGTTTTCCAGCATGCGACACGTCTTTCTTTGGCGACGCAGTCGAATATCTCAAATATCATATCCGATACGTTGTCGTTCGCGCTGCCAACAATGGGCGAAGCCCTAAACTCGGAAGCTCCCATCAACCAGTTTGATGATGATAAAGTTATGGCGCTGGCAGAGTCGCAAATGCCCATCGAAAAAGATGAGCGTTTGAGTGACTTGCTCTATAAACAGCGCGAGGGGCAATTGAATGTCGACGAAGCGGCTGAGTTGCTCTCACTCATGGTGGTTTATTATAGTGGATGGTGGCGTAAAACCGAAGCTCTGGTTGAAGCCGTAAAGAGGGGACTTCGCCCTCCTTTAGAATCATGAATAGGCCTCACCTTGCTAAAGAGATTCGCGAACGCGTTCGAAGTCGGGCGCAAAATCGCTGCGGCTATTGCCTGACACGACAAGAATACTCTTGGGGTAAATTGGAAATCGAGCACATTATTCCTATGGCAAGAGGGGGAAGCGATTCAGACGACAATCTTTGGTTGGCTTGCCGCCCTTGCAATTTGCACAAAAAAGCGCAGATAGAGTCCGAAGATCCTGTAACTGGAAAACGTGTGTCGCTGTTCAATCCATACACTCAAATATGGGCGGAGCATTTTCAGTGGAGCTTAGACGGAAGCGAGATTATCGGCTTAACGGCTAACGGCAGAGCGACAGTGCTTGCGTTGCAACTGAATGATGTGCGGCATGTCGCTCTTCGCAAGCGCTGGATCGAAGTGGGCTGGCATCCCCCGAAAGATTAATTCGCTGCTATGCACTCCACAACTATAACCTCTCCTCACGGCGGCCAATCCATGGCCGCGCCGCTGCGTCGTGTCCTCCTCAACCCGCCGCGCAACTCCAATTGGAATCAACCACAACAAACGGCGCGCTGGCGTGAATTGCGCTATCAGCATTCGCCGGATTTCGCGCTCGCGCAAGCGCAACATGATGGATTGCGTCGCGAGCTTGAATCCGTTGGCGCAGAAGCGCTTGAACTGCCGCAATCAAAAACGTTCTCGCTTGATGCCGTGTATGCGCACGATGCTTCTTTCATGACTAATCACGGCGCGATTTTGCTGCGCATGGGCAAACCTGCGCGCATGCTAGAGCCACAATCTCATGCGGAATTTTACCGCGCATGCGGCATTCCCATTCTCGGCGAAATCACCGCGCCCGGAACAATTGAATCCGGCGACATGGTTTGGCTTGATGAAGCAACACTACTCATCGGGCGAGGCTATCGCACGAATGCCGCAGCCATTCAACAAGTTCGCGAGTTGCTCGCGCCCTTTCAAGTGGCGGTCGTCTCTGCTCCGTTGCCGCACGGCGCGGGCCAGGAATTTTGCCTGCACCTCATGTCGCTCATGAGCCTGTTGGATGAAGACACGATCCTCGTCGATTCGGCTTGGCTCACGGTCGAAACCGTCGAGCTATTGCGTGAGCGCAAATTCAAATTGATTGAGATTGAAGTCGAAGAACGCGACACGCTGGCGTGCAACGTATTGGCGCTCGGCAATGGCAAGCTACTGGCTCTCGCGGAAAATCCGAAAACGAATCGCAAGCTCGCGCAAGCCGGTTTCGAAGTGCGCACGTTTCATGGCAGTGAGATTGGAATTAACGGCGGTGGCGGGCCGACTTGTTTGACGCGGCCGTTATGGCGGGGATAAAGCACTGGCGTATTGGATTGGTGGAGTGTTGGATCAATGGAAATCAAGTTCGTCAGTTTTTTTTCTCCTTTGGACATGTGCTGCCTGAATTTTTGCACTGGTGATATCGCCATCCTCCGCCTGATGCTGAAGCCATCAGGCTAAAAGGTGAAAGTCATCTAAAGATGACTAATACCCATTGGGTGGCAGCCGACTTCAGTCGGTTTGCGCTCCTAGCTTGATGATTCATCATCAAGCGATGGTTGGCGCTAGTGTGGTGCAAAATTCAGGTAGTATAAAACTTCTCCAGCGTGGCAAGATCATCCACGTCATACCACTCCGGCAAGAGATATACGGATAATCCCAACCGTTTGACTCTCTCCAAAGTTTGCGCGAGCACCTTCTCCGTGCTCCAATCTACCCCTTCAAAAAGCGTGACTGGCGCGGATTTCAAGCCGATCAAATAATACCCGCCATCTTCCGCCGGACCGAGAACGACTTCGTGCTCCTTCAACTTCTCAGCCGCTTCTTCCAAATAAGCCAAAGGCAAAGTCGGGCTATCGGTGCCGATGGTGAGCACGCGACGATAGCCGAGCTTCAGTGTGGTGTTGATCGCTTGATGAATACGCTCGCCTAAATTCGGTGAAGCATTTTGTTCAAGCCAATGCCAATCGCCGGGAAACATTGCTTGCAACTCGGCTTTCCTTTCTGGCGGTGTGAAAGCTGCGAAGCGCGCGGCATTTGAAAGGCGTTCGCCGGTTTGAAAAGTCATGGCCGCGAACTCGCGATACAATTCGGCCGCGCGTTTGTCGCCGATAAATTTCGCCAGGCGCGTTTTGACTTTGCCCGATTCGGGATATTTGATGAAGACGAGGAATGCAAGATCAGTTGGCATGAGAAGAGAAGGAAGGCGAGAGCAGAGGTGTGAGCACTTTCAGCGCGCGCGGGAGAATGGAGATTTTTAAGTGATCGTGACACGTTTGCGCTTCGCCGTCTACATGAAAGAGAATTGCGCCGGGCTTTTCGATTTCCAACGTGGTCACGTGGCGATAGTTCATGAACGGCGCGCGGTCGATCGTGCCGTTGAATAGTTTGGGCGCGTGCATCATCGCGCTCCACACGGTCAAAGGATCGACGATGCACATTTCAAGAATTCCGTCGTCGGGTTTCGCATGCGGCGCGATCACCGCGCCGTTGCCGTATTGCTGCGTGTTGGCAATGGTCAGCAAAAACGGCGCAAGCTCGAGTCGTTGCCCGTTCAATTTCACTTTCAAAGCCTCGGGTTGATAAGAAACGAACTCGCGCGCGGCAATCATAAAATAGGGCAACGGCCCGCGCCAAGAGGCATGATTAAACTTCATGCCCACGCGCGCATCGAAGCCCACGCCGGTCACCGCGAAGAAGTAACGATGCGCCGCGCTGCCGACGTCGATGAACTTGGTCATTCCTTGTTGCACAACGGAGAGCGCAAGGCGCGACTGAATCGGAATATCGAGGCCGCGCGCCAAGCCGTTGCCGGACCCGCGCGGAATGATGCCCAACGCCGTGTTCGTTCCCACCAAACCGGAAGCGACTTCATTGACCGTGCCGTCGCCGCCGATGGCGATCACCGCTTTATAGTTCAACGCTGCCGCCTCGCGCGCAAGGTGCGTCGCATCGCCCGGCGCCGAGGTCATCGCGATCTCGAAACCCGAGTCATGGAAACACGCGTGAATCAAATTGACGATGTCGCTCTTATCGCGCCGGAACCCGGCAATGGGATTGATGATGAAGCGGAGTTTGTCGGATAGCATATCCAATCGAGCTCGAGTTTTAGGCTGCTTTGGCGAGAGCGATATCTTCCAGCACAATGCGCCGAAAAACTTCTGGCGTGCCGAAACGTTTATGCGCATCGAGAACCTCTATGCCGGCGATACGGCCATCTTCTGTATAATCGACGGCGACGCCTTCAGCGACGTGCTTCGTAATCACCGGAGCTTCAATGAATCGAATATAGAGAGCATCGACTTCAGAATCGTAGGTGATTCGCATCTTTTCCTCTTTTCAAAAGTAATAGACGTAAACGGTGACAACGACAATCTCTTCAGCTTCTTCTACAAAAATTGGCAATACTTGCTTGCTCGCATAAATCTTTCCATGCCACTCCGCATTGTAAACATAATTCCTTCGACATTGCTGCCGCCCCTTTTCTGCCGGCTCCCAGATTTCAGTTCTTATTGCTTCGACCACTTCCTCTTCCGAGGCGCCGCGGAAGAGCATATTGTCACGCGCATGTCCGGAGGGTCGAATAGGTTTCATGATAGATCTGCCGATCCCTTTCAACATAAGGAACTGAAAGCTGAGGCGCAAGCCTGCTTTCTTACCGTAACAACAGCAGCGTCGACAACGGCAATGACACAATGCGAGGGTCATCCGTTCCTGCTTCATCCTGCAACGTGACGAGCAAGCCGAAGGGCGCGTTGAAATGCGTTTTCTCCAAGAACGAGCGCAAGCCGAACGTGTCCTGATGATCGATCCGCCGCCGATATTTCACTTCTAGCGGAATGCGTTGCTCACCTACGGTCAAGACGAAATCAACTTCCGGCTCGCGTTCGCGGCCCGGGAAATAAGCCACTTCAAGATTGGGAATAGAGCCTAAGAAATAACCCGCCACACTTTCTGCAAGATGGCCGGCAAGATCAGTCAAGTGCGGCAGGCTTTGCAGCTCTTCCGGTGTCAGTGGAACGAATTCTTGCAGCCACGCCGCGCGCAAAGCATGATCGCACAAGCAGAGTTTGAATATGATTTGACGCCGTCTCAATCGTATTTCCAAAGGCTCGATGAGCCGCAATAGCATGGCACCGTCGAGCAATTTCAAGTGCCGCGAGGCTTGCTGCCAAGTGATGTGTTCGCCCAACTCTTGCGTGAGATGTTTGGTATAAAACGCCGGCGCTGGCGCTTGACCGGCATATCGGCATGAAAAACGAAAAATGCTTTCGAGCAGATGCTCGTTGCTCTTGCGGCGCGTTTTGCTTTGCCGCAGATCATGTTGCAGCACGCGCTGAATGACGGTTTCATTGAGCAAATCGGCGGTGCGTTCCCAAAGCTGGTTGCTTTCAAGATGAGCAAAAGGATAGGCGCCGCGCGCTGAAAAGGCGGCAAAAGCTTTGTGACGCAATTCACGCTGCTGCTCACCGAACGCGCGCAACTCTTGCCAAAACTCTTTTTGCTTGAGCGGCGCCAATCCGTTCGGCGGCATAAAAGGAGAAAGGCTGCCCAGTTCTGAAATTGCGCGATCTCGCGAAGCAGCAATGGTCCCATTTCGAAAGTATAAATCCGTCCGGCCAGGCTGTCTCGGCCCTCAGCAATGCGCAGCGCCGAACTGCCCGTTGCCATCACGCGCAACGGATTGAGATCGACGAGTTGTTTGAGCTGAGAAGACCATTCGGGAAGGTTTTGCAACTCGTCAAAAAAAAGATAGCACGGTTGGCCGGGCTCGGCAGCTTGATGAAAGCTTTCGCCGAGTATCGTTTCTGAATACCACCGGCTCAACTCGAGAATCGGCAAAGGAATTTTTTTCAGAGGAGGCAGGCTGTCGAACTGAACGCGGAAGATTCGTTGCGGCGCAACGCCTTCTTGAAGTAGAGCCTGAATGATCTGCTCCAAAATCGTGGTCTTGCCGACTTGGCGAGGGCCGCGCAACACCGTCACTTTCGTCAAACCACTTTTCAACCAAACCAGCATTGGTTGAAACGCCCAGCGCCGTATCGGCGGCAGATGGCTGCCCCAATGCCCTTGCCACCAAGGATTCATGTCGCGAAGGCTTCCTTCAAAACCGCTTGCCAAAGCTTTTTTAAGGGCATCGCTGATCATGAGCATTTTATTACAGAAGGCGTATTAAATCGAACTGTTGATACGGAAACAGAATCGCAAGAATAGCAATGATGCGTTCGGCTTCGTCAATTTGAAAAACAATACGGTATCTTTTGAAGAGAAGATAGCGGCAAGCGGGCGTTTCAAACAAGGCCGGACAGCGGTAAGGACTTCTCGCTAGCGATTCAATTGCAAGCAACATCTTCGCACCAAAGCGGCCGGCGGTTAGCGGCGCGTCTTCCGCGATTTGGAAGATGATTTTTTCGAAATCTTCCTTGGCTGGTTCGCTCCAGAAGATTTCAAACGAATGATCTGCCACATATCCTCCACCACTTTCTCATGTGGATAAACACGGCCTTCTTGCACCGCACGCAGCCCTTCTTCCACTTTAAGCTTCACGTAAATCTCATAGAGCAGTTTATCGGCGTTGATCTTCGGCGGGCGCTCATGGATCAAACCCACAATTTTGTCAGCATATTCAGAAGTTGTCATCGTGTGGAGCGAATGTTTAGGTTCGGGGCTTGGATTGGCTTTATATGGCGCTGAAAATAATAAATCATCTTGCGAAGCGCAAGCTCGTCGTCATGCGTTGGCAAGCTTCTTCACCGCACGAGTTAGCGCTTCAATCGCCCGATCAACTTCTTCCTCCGTCGTCCTCTTCCCTACCGAAAGCCGGAGCGTGCCCATGGCGTATTCTTGCGGCACACGCATCGCGGCGAGCACATGCGAGATTGAAACCGAATCTGCGTGACAAGCTGCGCCGGGAGAGACGGCAAGCGTATCACGCAACTCAGTCATCAAAGCATTCGCAGCCACATTGCGAAAGCTCACGCTCAAAGTATTCGGCAAGCCTTGCTCGGGATGGCCGTTGAATTTGAGATCGCGCAAGCGCTGCTGTAAGCCGAGACGCAGGCGCTCGCGCAACGCGCGCATGTGCTTCATATTCTTTTCAAGATCGCGCTGAGCAATTTCGCAGGCTTGCCCGAGACCGGCGATCTCCAAAACGTTCTCGGTGCCCGCGCGGCGATTCTTTTCATGCCCCGCGCCGTGAATGAGTTTTTCAAGCTGCACGCCGCGACCAACGAAGAGCGCGCCGACGCCTTTGGGCGCATAAAGTTTGTGCCCCGCAATGGAAAGCATATCGACGCCCAAATCGTTCACGCGCACCGGCGCTTTGCCGAGAGATTGCGCGGCGTCACAATGAAAAGCAATGCCCGCGCGGCGCGCAATCGCGGCAATCTCCGCAATCGGCTGCAACGTGCCGACTTCGTTGTTCGCGTGCATGAGGCTCACGAGTATGGTTTGCGGCGTGAGGGCCGTTTGAAATTCTGCGGCAGAAACGCGGCCGTATTCATCCACAGGCAAAAGCGTGTACTGAAAACCTTGTCGCTTCAGATACTCCAACACTTCGACCACCGCCGGATGCTCGATGGCGGAAGCGATCATGTGATTGCCCTTTTCACGATGCGCCCACGCATAGCCTTTGATCGCGTAGTTGTTCGCTTCGCTGCCGCCGCTGGTGAAGATGACTTCATCAACTTCGCAGCCTAACAAATTCGCAACCTGGCTGCGGGCTTTGTCAATCGCCTGGCGCGTTTGTTGGCCGAACCAGTGCGCGCTGCTGGGATTGCCAAAGTGCTCGGTCAAATATGGCAGCATCGCTTGCGCAACTTCGGAGTCGAGAGGCGTGGTCGCGTTGTAGTCGAGATAGATGGGAGGATTGGTCATTGGTCAATAGGTCATTGGGTCATTTGTGTTTTGCGGCGGGAGAGCCATTGCAACAACGTTCTGAAACTCAAAGTCGTGCGCTCATAGGTTGCGCGCCAGAGCAGATAAAGGCCTGCGATACCGACGACGATATTTGCCGACCACATGGCGAGGAACGGCGAGATTATTTCGCGGTCCGCTAGATCCTCCCCTCCTACTAAAAAAGTCCAATAAAGTAGAAAGAACACCAAGCTCAAACCGCCGCCGGTCGCGAGGCCGCCGCGCCGCGACATAATTCCAAGCGGCGCGCCGATGAGCACGAAGACCAAACACGCGACCGGGATCGAATACTTCTTTTGAATTTCAACCGTGAGCGCTTGATTCTTGCGCACGTAGCCTTCGATCATGCCGGTATCGCGTTCGAGGTAATTCAAAAGCTGGCGCTGCAAATCGAGCAGTTGCGCGATAGCAGGTGCTTCGGGTTTTTTATTTTTCTCCGCTGTTGAAGCGATACTGCCGTTGTTGAGATCGTGCGAAGGTTTCGTGGGTACGGGGCTAGCCGCAACGTTCAGGCGTAAAATCGGCAACGAGCGCGCAATCGCCGAGTCGCGCGGAACTTTGAGGAGGCGAGTCAGCGGCTCGGAAAGGCTGAGCGCGATCGTTGTATTGATGCGCGTGCGAAGCTGTTCGATCTCCTTTTCATTGTTCGCCACTTCCGTTCGCATTTGCTGCGCACTCTTCTCACGGTCGCCGCGATATTCAGATTCACTTCGGCTCAACGCCAGCCCGTCGACTTGCACCGTGATGACGTGCCGGGGAAATGCGATGCGCCGAAACTCTTCCGGCTTTTTGAGGTCAATCTCCTGCATCTCGCCGTCGAAGAGCGTGAGCACGAGCGCGCTGCGGGTTTGGCTCAATCCAATGTAGCCACGCTGCGCGGAGATGGTTCGGCTTTGCTCTTTGCTGCCGTAATCGGTAATCAACAAATTCCGCGCTTTGGTGACGTTGGCACTATCTTCCAGTTCCTGCACGAGCAACCCGAAGCTGGGAATGTCGTCGTACCATACTCCCGGCTCAATGTTGATCGTTGGGCGTTTGCGCGCAATATCGCTGGCGAGCAGGCGCGTGCGATGATTGAACTCCGGCAACACGTTATTGTTGAACCACACCAGTGCAATCGCCAAGATCGCGGAGGCAATTAACGCCGGAGCAATGATCCTCAGGACACTGACGCCGTTCGCTTCCATAGCGGCGATCTCGCTGTCCGCGGAGAGCCGGCCGAACGCCATGAGCGTGGCCGTGAGCATGGCCATCGGCACCGCGAGTGCGACGATCCACGCCATGTTCAGCAGGAAAAATTCAAGCACAACGTTCCACGGCAAGCCTTTGCTCAAAATGCGGCTTAATTCGCGAAAGAGCAGATTGAGCAGAAAGAAGAGCGTGATGACGAAGAAGGCGAAGATGAAGGGTCCGACGTGCTCACGGATGATGTAGCGGGTCAGGATAAGCTTGGGCATGCGGCGAATATAAACACCGCCCTTCTGCCATGCTATAATTTTTTCTCAGGTCCAGCCAGAACTGGAACTGAAGCGTCAAATTTAGCGTTAGGGCAATGAATAATTCTCGAACTCTTTCCCTCAACAATCATCTCTACAAAGGGGAGAAAATGCAAGCCTCTCGTCAGCTCGCTCCAATCATGCTCTTGGTCCTTTGTTGTTGCTCGCGACCGGAATCTAAAACGGATAAGACTGAGGCCGCCGCCGTAAACGATTTTCAAAGCGTGCTGAATAAACGCACGCAAGAAGCTTACAAATCGAGATAGCGTCGACCTGAAAGCTCTTATTCAAAATGACCGGCAATGACTGCAAGGATTTGCGTTTGAGCTGCTCCTCTCGAATTTCAAGTAAACAATGTCGCGCGCGCGTGGCTCAAGCTGGTTCAACGTCCGACATTTTGCTTGCTTCTCAACGGCTCATTCGCTATAATTCGCGGCACTTTTAAAGCAATCAGCTTACTACTACATCCACACTCACCCCCAAAATAGAGGATCTATCGACGGCTTTGCTACCGGATTTTTGATGCCAGCTTCAGCTTTTTCTTTGCCGGGTTCGATCATGGAAGATCAGAAGAAAAAGTCCGATTCGTTCTTTCGGCGCCAGGCCGGAATTTTCAAGACGGCATCGAATACCCTTTCAAGGATGAAGGATAATTCATTTGATCTGTCGCGCGAGCGAAGCGGGGAAAATAGAGTTTCGCGTTGCGCGCGCGGATTCGCCGAAAGAAGCCAAAGCTCGAAGAGTTATGATCTGTACGAAACGCAAAGCGTCGAAGGCCGCACACTTCTCACTGTTTTGCTGCCTGGCTGTCTCCTGCTTTTATCCCACAAAATTTTTATTCGGACAAACCGCTTCCGAGCCGGAGGTGCGCGCGGAGATTGGGCTGCGCCTTCCCGATAGGAGTCTGCTCGATCCTCGCGTTTACCCTTTTGAAGAACAACCCAAAAGCGGCCTCTCGCTCTCCGGCTCCACCATGCCGTTGCTGCGCTGGCAACCGGTTTCCATGCAACGCAAAACCGCAGTCGATTCCACGGGCCAAAACCTTTCCGTGCGTGAAGAGCTTTTCAATGAGCCGATTCGTTTGCCGTATGCGGCCTCGTTGTCGGATTATTTCACGGAGCGGTTGCTATACGAGCAGCGCATGCTGTGGTATCGCACCGCGAGCAAAAGCGTGTATGCCGCGGCCGCGGAAAAAGCCGGGCGCGGCGGGGTGGATATCGACATTCCGGTGCCGATCAAGAGCAGGGCCTTCTCGCAAATTTTCGGCGGCAGCAGCGTGGGCTTGAACGTGCAGGGCGATATTCGCATCGAAGCCAGTTATCGCAACGAAAAACGCGACGAGGTGCGTACGCTGCTCAATCGCGGCACCAACACCACGTTCAAGCTGAACCAAACGCAGCGCTTCACGGTCACGGGCCGCATCGGCGAAAAAGTCACGGTGAACGTCGATCAAGACAGCGAGCGCGCATTCGATTTCGAAAACAACATCAAGCTGAACTACACCGGTTTCGAGGATGAAATCGTCAAGAAAATCGAAGCCGGAAATATTTCGTTGAGCCTGCCGGGCACGCGCTTCGTGACGGTGAGCAGCACGAGCGCGGGCTTGTTCGGCATCAAATCCGAAATGCAGCTCGGCGATCTCAACCTCACCGCGATTGCAAGCCAGGAAAAAGGCGAGAACAAAAAACTCTCGCTCTCCGGCGGCGCGGCCGATCAAGCGCCGTATCGTGTGGAAGATTATCAATACCGCAAGCTCACCTACTTTTTTTTAGATACCCTCTATCGCCGGCAATTTCGCGTTTATGATAGAAAATGGGTTCATACCTACATCCCCGGAACGGAAATTTCTCGTCTCGAAGTTTACAAACTTGCGGATGAATCCGACCCCTCGAGCATCCCGGGCGTTGCTTATCGCCAACCGGGAAACAACCCGAACAATCCCCGTCTCGGCGCCGATTCCACGGAAGTCTATCGCGGCTCATTCAAAAAACTCACGCCGTTGGTGGATTATTATCCCGAGCCGACGTTGGGTTACATTCGTATGGAAACGCCGATCAACGAAGGCGACGTGCTTGCGGTTGCTTATCAAGATACCAGCCGAAGGATCGTGGGCGATATCAACTATGTTGCCAATCCCGATCCGACGCAACGGCAAGAAATCGTATTGAAGATGATCAAAGATCGCACGCACCTTCCCAGCCGCGATCCCGCTGACACTTGGCACCTCGAATGGAAAAACGTTTATTCTCTCGGCAGCCGCAACATTCCCGAAGAGGGTTTTGAAGTTAAAATTTTTCAGAAAAACACCGCGGCCGGCGCCGATCAAGAAGAGTTGCTGGTAGACGGCCAACAGGCGCGTTCTTTTCTCAACGTCTTCGGCTTGGATGAAACCGATCGCACTGGTCAAGGCCCGCCGGATGCTTTCCTCGACAACTTTCCTGCGATCGTCGATCGTGCGCGCGGCGAGCTGATTTTTCCCGATCCGCGGCCGTTCGATCCCGACGGCGGGCCGGTGGATTCCAATGGCAAGCCGGTGTTCGGCGACTCAACACAAGTGGGCGAGAGCAATCAGCCCAACCGTCTGCCGCAAATCTTGCACGTGCCCACGATGTACGATACCGCGAACGTAAACTTGATCAACGCGGCGAGCAAGTTTTATATCGCGGTGAAATCCACCAATCGCACCAGCACTTTTAATTTGGGCTTCAATATCATCGAAGGCTCGGAAGAAGTGCTGCTGCGCGGCCGCAAGCTCGAGCGCGATAAAGACTACATCATCGACTATTTTTCCGGCTCTTTGACCATTACCAATGAAGAAGCCAGCAAGCCGGACGCGCAAGTCGAGGTGTCTTATCAAAGCAATCAACTCTTTCAGCTAGAGAAGAAAACCATTTTAGGCTCACGCGCGGAATATCGCTTGAGCCGCGATTCGTTTCTCGGCGGCACCGTGATGTATTTGAACGAGCGCTCGCTCGATCAACGCGTGCGCCTAGGCAGCGTGGACAAAGGCCCGATGAAAAATTTCATTTGGGACTTCAACGCGAAACTGCAATTCCGTCCTAATTTTCTTACTCAGGCCTTGAATGCTTTGCCGCTCATTTCCACGCAGGAAGCGAGCACACTGAACATTGAAGGCGAAATCGCGCAGATCATTCCCAATCCCAACACACTCAACAGCAAAGGTACAGGCGACAATGACGGCGTGGCTTATGTGGACGATTTCGAAGGCACGAAGCGCGTGACGCCGTTGGGCGTGCATCGCCGGGGCTGGATTCACTCCTCCATTCCACTCGATATTTTCAATGACCAGCTGACCATAACTTATAATGACAGCATCTCTTTTTTGAATCAACGCCGGGCCTTGGCGCGGCGCGGGCGTTTATCGTGGTATAATTCGCTCGTCGATATTCGCCAAATCTACACCGGGCGCGAAGTGAACTCGCAAGTCGCGAATACCGCGACGGTGATGAATCTCGCATTCACGCCGACGGAATTTTATGCAACGGATTCCGTATCGGCGCGTTTTGAAGCGCCGCGCTCGTGGGGCGGCATCATGCGCGCGCTCTCCGCAGGTTATTTTGATCAAACCGAGGCGAAGTTTTTGGAGCTTTGGGTGCGCGGAGATCTCGGACGCATTCATATCGACATGGGGCAAATTTCTGAAGACGCCATACCGAACAACAGGCTGAACTCGGAAGATTTGGTGCCGCGCAATAAATTGCTCGATCCGAATGAAGACGTCGGGCTTGATGGCGTGGCAGGCACGGACCCGAATGACTATTGGGATATCAACGGCAATGGCCGCAGAGATTGGGGCGAGCCGGCGAGCATGGATGACTTTAATTATCCTTCGGTCGGCGGCGGAGATTTCACGCAGGCCGTGAAGAGCGGCGCCATCAACGGCACGGAAAAAAGCGAGCGCGAAGAAGGTGGCCCGCGCCCCGATACGGAAGACATCAACGGCAATAGCGGCTTGGAAATCGCCAACAGCTATTTTAGTTATTTGCTGGATCTCGATCCGGCCAGCCCGAGCAATCGAAGGTTTCGCGCCGGCGGCAGCGATACCACGGGTTGGATTTTGTATCGCATTCCATTGGTCGATACGGTCTCCAGCGCAAACAAGCCGAGCCTTGCGAACATCGAGTACGTGCGGATGTGGGTGGACGGCTTGGAAAAGAGCGCCGAGCCTTACTTCGTGCAAATCGCCGAAATCAATCTCATCAGCAATGAATGGCAAGAGATCGGCGTTTCCACGCAAGACTCGACGCTGACCACGTTCGTGAAGAACGACGCCAAGTTCGACGTGACCGTGGTCAACACCGAAGAGAATCCGAGCTACACCTCGCCGCCGGGCGTGGTGCGCGACCGCGATCGCATCACGCAAGTGCGCGTGAAAGAGCAATCGCAAGTGTTGCGCTTGAACGATCTGCGCGCGGGCGAAGTGGCGGTCACGCAAAAGACTTTTTATCAGCCGCTCAATTTCGTGAACTATAATTTGCTGCGCATGTTCATCTACGGCCAGGACAACCTGGGCCAACATTTCACCGCAGCGAGCGACACTTCCGCAGTGGAATTTTTCATTCGCTTCGGCGCAGATGAAAAGAATTTTTATGAGTTCCGCACCGACGTGTTTCCGGGGTGGGATGAAAGAAACGAGATGGACGTTGCCTTGGCCGACCTCTCGGATTTGAAGCGTCTCGTGGTGGAAGCCGGCGGTGATTCGACGGAATTGGCTCGTCTCAAGCGCGAGTTCGGCGTTGAACAAGTGCGGGAGGTCTTTCCCGTGAGCGGCTATTTTCGCCGGCCGCTGCCGAGCGAGAACGGCGCGCAACAAGAATTGCGCGTGCGCGGCAACGCCTCCTTCACCAACATTCGCCTGCTCATTGCCGGCGTGCGCAATCTAGGCGTCGAAGGCAACCGCAGCGACACCTTCACCGGCGAAGTGTGGACGGATGAATTGCGCGTCTCTGAAATTCAAAAGGACAAGGGCATGGCCATGCGCGCGCGCGCCGATCTCCGGCTCGCGGATTTGGCCAGTGTCAACGTCGAGGTCGAAAAGCTCGACGCCGATTTTCATAACGTGTCCACTCGGTTCGGCACGGGCGACAATACACAACGCATGACCGTGGGCGGCAATCTCACTTTGGATAAAATTCTGCCGCAAGCTTTGGGCTTGAGCATTCCGGTGAGCGCGAGTTACTCCAGCAGCGAGGCCACGCCGAAACGTTTTCCGGGCAGCGATATTTTAGTGGAAAACACGCTCGCGCGCTTGAGTTCTTCAGCCAAGCGCGATACCGTGCTCGAGCGCATTCAAGCTCTCTCCTCCCAAACCGGCTTCAACATTGCGCTCTCTCGCCGCGTCAAATCGAACAACTTTTTCATGAAGAATACACTCGACAACCTGCGCACGAGCTTCAACTACACGGGCAGCCACTCTTCCAACAGCACCACGAAGCGCGGGGACCGGCAATCCTACAGCGGCAGTGTGGATTACGCATTGAACTTCGGACGCGACAACTTCTTCAAACCGTTCGCGTGGATCGGCAAAGCGCCGCTCTTCGGCAAATTGAGCGAGACCAAGTTGTATTATTCGCCGCAAAAAGTCGATGCGCGGCTGCAAGCCACCAGCAACACGAACGTGAATCGCACGCGCACGATTTCACCCTTCGGCGACAGCGAACGGCTGGCAACGAAAAGACGGAGCGACGATTATAACGTAACCTACAACTACGGCCTTTCCCACAAAGTTTTTGAAAATCTCTCGCTCGATCTCGCGCGCAATTATGCCGTGCGCGTGCGCCAAGATACCGCGCGTTTAGCCGCGGATTCGCTGCGTTTCATGGACGGCCTGCGCAGATTCTTCGGCGGCGACTTGGGCCGGTTCTTCCGCGGCGAAAGCGATTTGCTCAACAGCGGCCAAAGCTTCAATGTCCGCTACAATCCCAGCTTCACAAGCTGGATGAATAATAATTTCAGCTATAGCAGCACCTATCGTTTCAGCAACAACATTCAGCAAGTCGACGTCGGCCGCAGCGCCGGGGTGAGCACGAACATTTCTGCCACGGCCTCGATTCGACTCTCCACTTTCTTCCAATCTTTGCAGCGCAAAAAAACTTCGGCCCCGCCTTCCGGTACGCAACGCCCGGCTCCTGGGCGTCCGACGCCTGGTCAAGGAGCCAAAGAAGAGAAAAAAGAGAAGGAGACAAAAGGAGAGGAAGAAAACAAACCGCCGGAGCGTTTGCCGCCGGGAGCCAAAGGCGAAGAAGACAAAAGCGAAGGAGACAAAGAAGAGAAAAAAGAGAAGGAGCCAGAGAGTAAAGGAGACAAGGAGGAGAAAAAAGAAAAGGAGCCAAAAGGCTCGCGCGGCATCGGCATCAATCCGATTACGGCGCTCGTGAACACGCTCGCGAAGATCAAAGACGTGCAGCTCAACTACAGCAAGCGGGACAACATTGCGCACAGCGCGCTTTTGGATAGGCCGATCAGTAGGGCATATCAGTTCGGTTTTTCGCAAGACCCCTTCGCCGGCCCTCAAACACCGGTTGACAACACCGGCAAGCCGCTTTACGCCGGCGCTTTGCGCAATCTCAGCAAAGGCTCGAGCTACGACATTTCCACCGGCTTTGACGTGACGCGCAACATCAACATCGGCCTCAAATTCAGCTACGACGAGCAGGAAACCGAAACCACGACCAAGACCGGCAACTCTTCGATTTCGTGGTTTCAATTCGGCGATGCCGGCGGCGGGGGTTTTCCGTTTCCGGAATGGACCTTGACGTTGAACGGCTTGGAAAAATTTTCGCTCTTCAAAAAATTTGCAAGCTCGGTGAGCGCGAGCACCAACTTCACCGGCAAAAAATCCACGGTGTGGAAAGATTCCAGCGCGGGCGTGACCGGCGAAGATTTCTCCATCAGCTTTCGGCCCTTGCTCAAGCTGAACGTGAATTGGAAGAACGGCATGGTCTCCAGTTTTCAATACAACAAAACCAGCGGCTACAAACCGCTCTATAACCCCAACGGCCTGCCGATCGGGGTGTTGTTGACGGACGAGTTATACCGGGAATTGGCATTCCAAAGCGCGTCGTTTACGAAGAGCACGGATATTTCGGTCACGCACACCTATTCCAAACGTTCGGGCTTTCGCATTCCGCTGCCGTTTTTGAAGAACAAGGAGCTGAAGAACTCCGTGGATTTGAGCGTGAACTTTACCTATAACGATACCGAGCAAAGCTCCCAATATGGCCGCGATGGCGATCAAGTTCCGAACAATGTAACTTCGCGTTGGGAGTTCAGCCCGCGCATGACTTACTCTTTCAGCACGCGCGTGCGCGGCGGCTCGCACTTTACTTACGGCAAAACCAAGAGCAAGCTCAGCGGCAACACCACGATCATCGAATTTGGCATCGACGTGAACATTTCGATTCGCGGGCAGTAGGCAAGTAAATATTGCGCCGGTTCGTTTTTTTTCTATCTTGAAGCATCGTAGCGCAGGCTTCCAGTCCAATGTCACTAACTTTTTGTAATGACTCCCATCAGTAACACAAAGTGGACAAGCCACAACCCAAAAGCAAATCAAAAGCGCACGCAAAGACGCGAAGGCGCAAAGAACTCGCAAAGCAAAGCTTTTCTTTGCGGTTCCTTTGCGGCTCTGCGCCTTTGCGTGAAAGTTTTTGCTTTTTGCAATGATTGTGTTATTGAAAAGTTAGTGACATTGGACTTCCAGCCTGCAAACAAAGAGCAGGCAAGGAAGCCTGCGCTACAACGCCTTTGCGATCGTGTTATTTTTTTCTGAGTAAAGCGCGTTGAACTGACCTGAGATACCTTTTGGAGAGGGGTAGCGATGTTATCATGGACGCAATGGCGCGAGAAATCCCAAAGCTCGCTCGTAGCAGCACAAGTTTTATTGGACAACAACAAGCCGGTGGAAGCGACGAGCCGTTCGTACTATGCGGCCTATCAAATGGTCACCGCCGTGCTCCTCAAGCTCAAGTTGGAGCCGCGCAACAGCTACGGCAATTGGTCGCACCATGAAACGGTGTAAATATATGATACTCACATCTGTAAAAAAAGCCCAGTTGGGGTTCAAAGAAAAGCAGGTTTTGACGAGCTTGAGACTCGAGTTTCGCACGTTGTTGGAAACCAGATATCTGGCGGATTACAGTGATGCTGCCGCAATCGTAGTCGAAGCTGCCCGGGGCTATTGGCGAGATGCGAGTCGCTTGGTGAATCTTTTGAATACTCTAATCAAGAGAGGTTTGTTATGAACACGAACCACAGAGCTGCCGCAAATCTTTTTTCTCCAATTCAAAAAAAAAAAACTTTCCTGAGTTTTAAAAAGAAATTAGCTCAAGAAATGCCGGCTCTGCGCATTGAATGGGCCCAACCCTATAACGACACGATCATAGAGCTGCACCTCGAGTATGGCACACGAACGTATAGAAAGGCCATGAAAGCCTCTAAACTAGCGGGTGAAGTGGAAGACAAAACCGGCATCACGATCATCTTCAGGTAGATGTTGGTTTGGATTCCGACTCTGAAACTTCTCGAAGTGCCAGGAAAAAGCTTCCGATCAAAACATGCCCACCAAATCCAAACATAAAAAGCGCCGGGCTGCGCGCCGCCAACAGCCGGTGCAGCCCTCGTCTTCGAAAAATCGGCGTTGGGTTTTGTTCGGCGGAATCATGGCGGCCATTGCAATCACAGTGGCCGTTTTCTTTTTGATGAAAAAAGAAGAAGAGCCGCTGACGCTTCCTTCCTTCTCCGCAGAAAATGCTTTTGCGCTCTTGCAAACGCAATGCGGCTTCGGGCCACGCGTACCCGGCACGAGCGCACACGAGAGCTGTCGTATTCTTCTCGCAACCGAATTGCGAAAATATGCGGATCACGTCGCCGAGCAAACCTTCACGCACAATTCTCCGCGTTTACCGAATGAAGTCAAGCTCACCAATCTCATCGCCAGTTTCAATCCCAATGAAGGCAAGCGCGTGTTGCTCGCCGCACATTGGGATTCGCGCCCGTGGGCGGATGAAGACGCGGATTCCTCCAAACATAATTTGCCCGTGCTCGGCGCGAATGACGGCGCTTCGGGCGTGGCCGTGCTTTTGGAAATCGCGCGCGTGCTCAAGGCCAATCCGCCGCCGGTGGGTGTGGATATTATTTTATTCGACGGCGAAGATTTCGGCGCGCCCGGCGACTCGCGCAGCTACGCGATCGGCGCGCAACATTACGCGCGCAACAAAGCGCCGAATTATCATCCCCTCTTCGGCATTCTGCTCGACATGGTGGGCGACCGCGATTTGCAAATCTATCAGGAAGGCAACTCCGTGCGTAACGCCGGTGGTGTGGTCGATCGCGTTTGGAAACTTGCAGTGCGTCTTGGCATTCGCGAATTCATCGCAAGCCAACGTCACGAAATTTTCGACGATCACGTGCCGTTCATCGAAGCCGGCATTCCGATGATCGACCTTATCGATTTCGATTATCCGTATTGGCACACGACGCAAGACACCCCGGACAAGTGCAGCCCGGCCAGCTTGGAAAAAGTCGGCAAAGTCGTGCTCGCCGCACTGTATGGCCGTGAGGGATTGTAATACGGGAGAGATGGAGTATTCCGATGTTGGAGCCTTGATCTAGCAGGCTTCCCACTTCACGGCTCCATTGATTCATCAAGCCAAATCTCTGCTCGCCTCCTACCAAATCATATTCAACTCCACGCGGCGATTCATCACCCGGCCTGCTGGGTGCGAATCTTTGCCGAAAAAAAATTTCGGCATCTCTTCCGGCGCGAAGCCCATGCGACAAAACACTTCTTGCATCTCTTCCGACAGCTCCAGCTTGCGATAAAACGGCGCCGCCGCGCCGAACCCCGAGCTGATCATGTGGACGTAACGGCCCTGTCCGGCGATTACAAATTCAAACGTTGAAACTTCCACGGGCATCAGTGGCAGTATCGACTGCACCCGCTCGCGCACCTCCGCAGCCGAGGGCACGCCGTCGATTTTCGCACTCTCATTCTGCATGCCGGTTTTGAAATGGCGCACCTTTTCTGCGATCAGCATATCCAAAAAAGATTGCATCGTCTGCTCTTCACAACCGGCAACAAGGCTTTTGCAGTTCGGGCGATTGAAGACTTCGAGAATCACGGGGTTATTGACGTTCTTGCTCACACTCTCGCGCAGCGGCTTGGGAATATTTAGGCGCTCGGGGTTGAGCCGCGGCGACATGCCCATCCTGCCGGCGCGCACCATAAGCGAATCGGTCAGAAGCTTTCTCAAATAAACCGCGCGGCTGAACGACAGGCTGAGATTATAATCCCGGCCCACGCCGCCGGTGCGATGCTCGCCCAAGCTGTCGCTATGCCCGGTGATCAACACGAAAACTTCGGCATTGTTCGCGGTCAAGCTGTCGCGCACGGTTTGCAAAATATCCTCGCTCAACTTGGCAATCCGCTCGTGATCCAAAGTATAAATCAAATCCACGCGATCGTACGGCGACAGCGCAAAAACCTCGTCGCGGACGATGCTCCGCCGTTCGATCGTAAAGCTGACGGTGTTGCTGGCGAGCGCAGTGTCGGCGTAATTGGTACGCAACAAAAGCCTTGCAGTGAAGCGGCCCTCGCGCAAAAAGTCCTGCACGGCCGGTGCGTTCAAGCGCAACGGGCGTTCGCGCTGCAACGTGGCTTTCAAATCCTCCCGGCTGGCTTGCTGTTCTTGCTTTTGGCCGTGGCTGTTCGTGATTTCAACCGCCGCGTCTTGCAAGCAATCCAACAATGACGCCGGCAGCACGTTCTCGCAATGCAACTCGATGTAATCCGAGTCTTCCAACGGTTTGAGTTTGAGCGGCTGAAAGAGAATGCGCTGCGCCGGCAACGAGGCCACGAGCGGCACCACGCGATTCTCTTGCGCAAACCATTGCGGCGAAATTTCCGAGCCGCTCGATTTGATGAAAACCTGACTCTCCCCGGGCCACGCGGGTTGAATCGCAATGCCCGTCGAGCACGAACTTGCAACGTGTGTGTGCCCGTTCGTCTCGCCCTTGTGCAAGCTCACGCGCGGCTCGCACGGACTTCCGCTTCCGAACAACGCAGCTTTTTGCTCGACCAGGCGCAAGAGCGATTGCGCGCGGCGATTCGCAAGCTCGAGGCGCGCGGACGAGCCAAGCTCGGCCGTGGGGTCATCCAACAACAACAGGTTCGCCGCGAGAGGACGGCATGCAATGCGCTTCGCGGTGAGGCCCCAAAACACTGAACGAAAAATTTTGTCGGTGAGATTTTGATTCGGCGTGATCGCGTTGGCTTCGAAAAACGTGCTCGCCACCAGCGGCATGTGAATGAACGGAACGCGGACTTGGTGCAGCACGCCGGCTTTGAGCACGGCAAGTTGCGGCCGTTCCGGCGGGCAAAAGAACTCGACGCGTTGGCGCGCTTCAAACGTTGTTTGGCGTTTGCGCTGCAGTTGAAAGTGCAATTCGTAAACGCCGGCGTGCTTCGGCTGAAACTCGAACACGCCGATACGCATGAGATCATTGCGTTCCATCGCGAGCGTGGAGTGCAAATGCACTTGCTCCAACATATCTCCTGGTGCAAGCAAGCGAATGGGGACCTCTTCGGTTTGCTGCGCATGCGTGCGAATTTTCAGCTTGTCCCAATCCACCGCTTCGGAAAAACTCTGCGCTTCAGGCACGGGCGGCTCGCCGTTCCAATTTTTCAAATATTGCAGATCGAGCCGCTTCAGCCGAAAGGTGCCCGGAAGCGCGTGTGTTGCCGCGAGTCGTTTGCCGTCGTGTTGCGATTGCCCCAAATAATTCGCGCGCAAAATCAAACGAAACTCTGCGAGCTTCACGTCCTGTGCGCCCGGCCGAATTTCTTTGTTCCACACGTTCAAGCTGCATGCATACGCTTCGGTCAAGCTCAGGCGTATAGGCGCCGGCTTGGCCTGTTCCGAGAAAGAAAAGCACGGATGAAACGCCGCTGCGCTGCTGAACGCGATGCAAAGATGCCATATCTTGTGCAGCTTCATGCTCTTTCCTCAGTTTGGGTTTAGCTTTCAGCTTTTAGCTTTTAGCCGTCAGCTTTCAGTTCTCAGCTTTCAGTTACTACTCGAAGCACAAAATAGGTTACACTTCGCACTTCTAGTGCTGTCATTCAGGAGGAATCTTTTTAAGCACTCGGCAGTATCTCCAGCGCGTAAAAAGATTCCTTCTGACTGACAGCCGGGGAGGGAAAGTGTAACCTATATTTCGCTCGAAGTAGTATCAGTCGTCAGCTTTCAGCTATCAGTCGAAAGCCAACGGCTAAAAGCTGACAGCTGAAAGCTAACAGCTGACAGCTGAAAGCTAACAGCTGAAAGCTAATCATTGTTCACGGCGCTTTCGCAAACGCCACCGAGAAGCGATGCTGAAAAAAACCTTCCGGCCGATCTTCGGAAAAAATCATCGGCAACAAAAAAGCATAGTGCAGCTCTGCGAAGCCGGGCTTCGCCAACATGAAACCCGTAGAGAGCCAATTGCGATTCAGCCCCAATCTCACACGCAAAACCTTCGGGTCGATACGCGGCACGCCGCTTTCCGTGCCGAAATAAAAACGCTGCTTGGGAAAAATTTCGCCGTGCTCGTAATCCATTGCGAGCAGCCATTGCCTCTGTTCATGCAGCGACAGCGCAACACCCGCACGCACACGGCGCGGCGCGCTTGCGGAGCCTTGCAACGCCAACTCCGGTTTGATGACGTTCGTCCAACTCAGTGCGGCATGAACACGCGGATGCAGTTCGGTCATCATGCCCAAATCCAGGCCGTAACCGAAACGGCTGCGGCCATTTTCCGCGAAGAACGCGGTAATCGCGGCGCGCTCTTCTTCGGAATTGACCTCGGCGTTTTGCGCAATGCGGGCATCATATTGCAGCCCAACGATTTTCACCGAGGCGCTCAACGCCAGCCAATGCGGCCAGTGATTCGTGGCCGCGTTCGGCTCGGCCTTCTCAAAAAAACCTTTGCTGAAACTTGCCGCCAAAAAAAGTTGGTTCATCAAACCGGAATTAAAAAAACTGCCGGCAAGGCCCACGGAATAAAGATTCGAGGTCGCCGGCTCTTGTTGCGTTTCTAAGGGCGCGGGCAAATCCGCGCTTCCGAAAACGAGCATGGGCAAAGTTTGATTCGGCCGCTGCAAGCGATTATAGACCACGCCGAAACTAGAAGCCGTGAGCGCACCTTCGTTGCGCAGCCGATCGCGAAACGGCAAGCCCGAGCCGAAAGGATTTTGCAAACTGAACTCCGCCAGCCATTGCTGCGGCGCATATACCAGCCCGGCGGGATTGAACGCGAGCGCATTCACGTCGTTGGAGACCGCGAGAAACGCGCCGCCCATGGCACCGCTGCGGCTGCCTTCATGCCAGCGCGTTTGAGCATGAGTGTAGCCGGCGCTAGCAAGCAGAAATAAATGCACAAAGGTGCAAATGAATGGCATACGCTTGCTCGAAAGCGCGAAGCGCCATCGCACTATTCCCCCCTTGAGGGGGGCTAGGGGGGTGTTCTTGAGAACGTCAATGTTATTCAAATTCATCATACGGCTTCGATCTTTTTCAATAACACACTTCAATTCGTTCACGATGCTGAACGACACCCCCCTGGCTCCCCTCAAGGGGGGATTTCGCGCTTCGCGCGTTTTCTATCGCACCAACACAATCGTGCCTTGACAGGCATTGGTAATTTTCCAAATGTAAAGCCCCGGCTCGCACAAGCGGCCGCGTTCATCTTTACCATCCCAAAATTGGGAAGCCCGCAGCGCGCGCATGAGATTGCCTTGCGTGTCGAAGATGGCAACGCTCTCATCGTCATTCGGCGCGAAGCGCACGCCGCTGGGATGTCGGCTCGGAATAAAAGGATTCGGTCGCGCAAAGCAATCACGTCGAATCGGAATTTGATCACTCACCGCAGGTTGCGGTCCGGCAATCGCAGAAACTTGTAGAAATGAGGATAAAACAATGAGCTGCTCCGAAGGCGCGGAGTTATCGTAGCGCAACTGAATGAACACGCTATCGCGTTGCCCGGCTGCGAGACGAGTGCGCAAGCGCAACGGCAGCGTGTTGATTGCGGGTCGATTCGCTTGCAAGAAGGTGAAGCCCGGCAATGAAATCGTGATGGTCGCGTCCACACTGTCCGCGTCAAGCGGGCCGAGGTTTTGATAAACCACGATCAAATTCAAGGTCTCGCCTTCGGAAGCAAAGCCGTCGCGATTGCCGCCGTCGTCGTTGATGTCAACGCGCGTGAGCACGACTTGCGGCTGCGGGCAAAAGCGCAGATCAAGCGCAACCAAACCGTCAAAGCTTTGCGGGCAGAAATTTTCCGCGGTGATTGCGCCGGCGAATGCGATCGTGTCCGCGGCGAAATCATTCTCGCCGATCACAAATTCAAAAGTCGCCACGCCGGAATCATTTGCTGCAATGACGAGGGGCGAAAGATCGAGCAAAGTCATGGGCCAGCTTTTGGAGAGCACGGCGCGCGGGTCGATAAAACGAATTTGCCGCGCCGTAATGTTGCGATTGTTTTGATTCACGAAACGGATATGCGCCACGATGCGCTCGCCCGGCTCGGCGCAGCCGTCGTTATTGGCGTCAATAAGCTGCACGGATTGCACGAGCAAACGCGGTTGATCTTCCGGCGCCGAAGCGGAAATTGTGATCGCGCTGCGGCTCGTGTCATCGCTCGTGTCGCAATCACGCGGCTCAGAATTGAGCCACGCAAAGTTTTGTATGGCAAGCGGCGCGCAGAACGAAGAGTCGCGCACTTGGGCTTGCGATGAAACCGAGCCATTGACGCGCGGCGCGAGCGCTCCTAATTGCCATTCGATTTGATTCGCAGCCACGAGCGCGCCGCCATCATTGATCGCGAGCACGTTGAGCGGATATGGCAACACGTTGCGCGCAACCACGTTGGTCAAAGTGAGATCGCTGCGATTGCTGTAATTCAAAATCACATCCACTGTGCCGTTGGGCGCGACGGTGTTTGGCACTTGCACGATGAGGCGCAGCAGGTTTTGTTGCGCTGCCAAAGTCACGTTTGAAGAAGAGAAGTTGTTCTCCAAACGGCAGTCGAGATTGGCCGGCTCGGAAATACGCGCGCGGTTGTTGAGGTTGAGCGAAGCACAGAGCGCGTTGCTGTTGCGCAGCACGAGTCGAAAGCTCGCGGTTGCACTTTCATTCGGCGCCAAAGAAAAATTCTCGCGCCGCAAAACGTGATTGGCCACGTCATAAACAAAACCGGAAGGCGGCGGCAACAGCAGTTGCACAGAGCGTTGATCGGGAAGCGAATCAATCACCGTGACGTTGTTCGCCGAAAGCCGCGTATTGCGATTGCCGTATTCGAGCACGTATTGCAACGTATCCCCCGGCAATAAATTCGCGAGGTTCGCGGGCGTAATTGCGGTGACGGTTTGCGTGATCTCCAACAAATCACCCAACGGCGCAATGCTCGACGTTGCCGTGCTGCTATTGTTCGCCAGCCGGTCCGGCGACTCTGGACTGGGCGAGCCGTCCGGCGCCGTTGAAGTGATATTCACGAAGTTGGTGGTCCGCGCGCCGAGGCACGCCGAGTTGGGCGATTGCGTGGCGAAAAAATCCGGACGAATGCGCACGGAGAATCGCAACGTGTCGCTTTGCCGGGGCCGCAGTTGCCCGCGTTGCCATGAGAGCACGCCGTTCGCAAAAGTATACGACGTGTCCGCGAAGATCAAATCAACGCCGAGCGGCAAAACATCCGCGATCATTACGTTCCACGCCGTGACGGTGGTATCGACATTTTCGAAACGGATCGTGTAACTCAACGTGTCGCCCACTTCGACGAGATTGCGTTCTGCGGTCTTCGTGACGGCGAGCAAGTCCAACGGCGCGATTTCCGTGCAGGTTTGGTTATAAAAATTATTCGCGGGCTCGCGATCGCAATCCGTCACCAGTGCGCCGCGCAAACATAGCGAGTCAACTTCGGCCGGCAGATTTTGCTCGATTGGCAATCGCAATTTTACTTCTCCAACATGACCGGCGGGAACGAAGCCGAGATCAACACAAAGCGAGTCCGGCAGAAAAAGTTGCAGCCGCAAGGTATCCGGCTCAACGCGCACGCCGGCAAGCGAGAGGCCGTTTGGAGCTTGCAAACAAAGCGTGACATTGCGTCCGACATTCCCGGCGTTGTGATACGAGTAAGTCACCATGAGCGTATCGCCGCGTTGCACGGTGGGCGGCGCGCTCGCGACGCCGGTTGCGACAAAATCCGGCGTGAGCAAAAGCGTGCTCTCTGCCGCGCGTTGCGTGCCGGGATAAATGCGTTGGCCTTTGGGATCAAGAAAAGAGACGCGCGCAAATGCCGTCAAAGGGTTTTCGCCGCACAGCAACGCGAACGCGCTGACGTCCGCGAGATGAAACGAGAAGACTACGCGCACGGTGTCGCTCGGCAAGCGCGGCGTATGGCGCACGATGTCGCCGAGTTGCCACGTAATCATACCTTGCGCGAGATCGATCGTGAGCGGATACGCTCCGCCATACCGAAACGTCGCCGGCAGCAACGCGAAGCTGCCGTTTTGCAAACGCGGCAGAAAAAACTCCGCTTCGACGCCGCGCAAAGTATCTGCGAGCAGCGGGTCGTTCCAAACCGCGAGGCTGTAAATCAAGCTGTCCGTGATCGCCGGACGAATTTTATCGACGCTGAAAGTATATGCAATGGCGGCGGGCGAATCGCCCGGCTTCCGAGCGTTCTCGAAAGCCGGCGCGAAATCTTGAAATGAAGAAGCGGCAACGGGCAAAAACGCATTTGCCGTTTGTGGAAATACGACGTCAAGGCCGCCGGTTGCTGCGATAAAACAACCAAGCCACATTAGGCGGAGGCGTTGAGCAAGAACTTTGCGCACTAATGAGTCCGACACTTGCGCCATGAGGCCGTGCGAGTTGCGAGCGAGTGAAGTGATGGTACGTTTGATTTTGTTCGTCCATTCCACATCAAAGTACTGTGGAAAGAACGAAGGGTTTTTCGAACACGTTACACTTTACACCTTACACAAGCTCATGTAAGGTGTAAAGTGTAACGTGCCAGGCGAGATGAGTTGAGACGGCGTCGTTGCCTTCAAGCTAGGCAGCGAGTCTTTCGAGCGTGCCGACGAGCAGCTTGTAATAATTTCCCACGGAGGAAATTTTCACGCGCTCGTCGGGCGAGTGCGGGAATTCGATCTGCGGCCCCATGGAAACCATGTCCATGCCCGGGTACTTTTCCCCGATGATGCCGCATTCCAAACCGGCGTGAATGGCTTTGATGGCAGGGTCTACTCCAAAGAGTTGCTGGTGTACTTGTCGCGCTGCGTCCAAAACTTTTGATTGCAGATTCGGTTTCCAACCCGGATAGCCGTTTTCTTCCTCGACTTCCGCGCCCAAGGCTTCGGCGATCGCGCGGATTTGATCGCGCAAGCCTTGCAGCGCGGAATTGACCGAGCTGCGCGTGCTGCAATGAACGCGCAGTTTTTTCTTCTTCACTTCCACCACCGCGAGGTTGGTGCTGGTTTCCACCAAACCCGGAATATCGTTGCTCATCATGAGCGCGCCGTGAGGCAGCGCGTGCAGCAAACCGAGCACGGCCGCGGTGGTTTTGTTGCCCCACGCGTTTTTCGCTTTGATTTTCTCGACGGTCAAATTGAGATTGGGATCGGAAGCCGCATACTCGGCCTGCAAGGCCGCGAGCTGCTGCCGCAATACTAGTTGAAATTTTTTCTGCACGCTACGCGGAGCGAGCACGGTGGCGAAAGCTTCGCGCGGGATCGCGTTGTGCTTGTTTCCGCCCGCGAATGCCGCGAGGCGGAATTTAATCCCGGTCTCCTGCGCCACGCGAAACAGCGCGCGCGCGAGCAGCTTGTTGGCATTGCCGCGCTGCAAATGAATATCGACGCCGGAATGGCCGCCGCGCAAACCCGCGAGCTTGAGCCGCAAAGCGACGTGATCTTCCGGCGCCGCAATCTCTTTCAGTGGAAGAAAAATCTCGGTGCCCGCGCCGCCCGCGCAGCCGACATACAGGGCGCCTTCTTCTTCGGTATCCAAATTGATGAGCATGCGGCCCGCGAGCAAATCGTTCGCGAGATTGCTGGCGCCCGTAAGCCCGGTTTCTTCATCGACCGTGAACAGTAACTCCAAAGGACCGTGTTTGACGTTCTTGGCTTCGAGCAGCGCAAGCGCGGAAGCGACGCCGATGCCGTTATCCGAGCCGAGCGTGGTGCCCGTGGCTTTGAGATATTCCCCTTCCAAGCGCGGCGTGAGCGGATCTTTCTCGAACTCGTGTGCGACATCGGAGTTCTTTTCATTGACCATGTCCAAATGTGATTGCAACACGGTCGCGGGCTTGTCGGCGCGCCCATTCACTCCGGGCTTCGTCACGACGACGTTGCCGGTCTGGTCTTGACGATGCTGCAAACCGTGCTGCTCGGCAATACGAATCACATAATCGCGCATACCTTGTTCGTTGCCCGAGCCGCGCGGAATTTTCAGAATCTCGTCGAAATGTTTCCACACCGGCCTGGGCTCCAACTCGGCAACGAAAGACATCGGGAAGACTCCTTTTCTGGTGAAAAGAATGGCAAAGACGAATTGCAAGCTCGACAATTGGCAATTGCGAATTGGCAATACTCTCGATCAGCCGGCCTGGCTGCTCGTCACAGCCTTCGCCATGACGATGAGATATACAATCCTGAGTTGAACAGCAGTAGAGGGAGGACAAACACGCGGAGATTATCGCGATTACTCCGCGGTGGAGGAAGCGCCGCGCCGGTATTTGACCAAGCGCACGCTGTTTCCTTTCCGGTTGAAATGAACTTCGTCCATCAAACGATACATCATGTAGATGCCGCGGCCGCGCGGCTTGTACAAATTCTCGGGCGCCGTGGGATCGGGCAAATGGCGATGATTGAATCCTTTGCCCTGATCGCTGATTTTGATTTCGCCTCTGCGCTCGTCGATCTTCGCTTCGACCTTCACGCGCGAGTGCGCATTGAATCCGTGGCCGTGCTCCATCGCATTGGTCAACGCTTCCACCAACGCGATCTTGAGATTGATCTCTTCCAGCGAGATGATACCAAAGCGCACGAGCAGTTCCGTGAGTTGATTCGCGGCGCCGGTGACATAATCGAGGCTGCTCGGCAATTCGAAACGCATGGTTTGCGTGAGCTTCGGGAACACCCGCGGCGGCGCTAAAATTTCTTGATGAAAACCCAAAATCTTGCGCAGCGCGCTGAGAGCCTGCTTGGGGTGACACGGCATCGGAATGAGGTGTAACGCCCCGGCATTCAACGCGCCGATGGCTTCGTTCATCCGGCTCGGCTCCGAGAGCACGATGATCGGCAGGAACGGAAAGCGATTGCGCGTCACAGCAACCATTTGCGCCGCGGGCAGTTCTTGCGAAGGCACTTCCACCAACAACACGTCGCGGTAACTTTGCTGGAGCGCATTCAAAGCTTCATGCGTGGAGTCCGTGATCTCGACTTCCATGCCGTTGTCCCGCAGCGTTTGCACTAAAGCGTCCGTGTGATCGAGTTGGCCATCGACCAGCAACAAGCGCGGAACATGAGCTTCTAGCTTCGCATTCATCATATTAAATTGCGACGGAATCCTTCCTCTTTGTTTGACGGTGTCAAAACCGGCGAATTAAACCGGCGCTTGTGATCTCATAACCGGCGGCCTGCGTCGTTGCGTTTTGGGGCTTGCGACGTGCGGAATCAAGTGTCCGCACTGCGGGCAGTGCCCTTCCTGCAAATTGATTTCATGCACCGTATGCCACGTGCGTCGAATCAGCAGCGCACGGCAAATCGGGCAATAGGTGTTGTTGCCTTCGGCGGTGTGAACGTTGCCGACATAGACGTAGTGAATGCCAAGCTCCAACGCGAGCAAGCGCGCTTCTTCCAGCACGTGGCCGGGCGTATGCGGCACGTGCATCAATTTAAAATCCGGATGAAACGCGGTAAAGTGCAGCGGCACTTCCGGGCCGAGATGTTCGAGAATCCACAAACACATTTCACGAACTTCGGCGAGCGCATCGTTCAACGTGGGGATGATCAAATTCGTGATCTCCAACCACGTCGTGCCGCGTTGTTTGAGCAGCTTCAATGTTTCGAGCACGGGCTGGAGATGCGCCAAACAGGTCTTGCGATAAAAATCTTCGGTGAAGCCTTTGAGATCGACGTTCGCGGCGTCCATGTGCTCGTACACTTCGGGCACAACTTCGGGTGTGATGTATCCGGCGGTGACCATCACGGTTTTCAAGCCGTGTTGATGCGCGAGCTTTGCAATGTCGATCGCATATTCCGCCCAAATCGTCGGGTCGTTATACGTGAACGCGATGCTCGGACAACCCTGCGCGATCGCAAGCTGCACGGCTTGCTCCGGCGAAAGGCCGTGCGCGCGCTCGTGATCATACTTCGCTTTGGAAATGTCCCAATTCTGGCAAAACTTGCAGCCTAAATTACAACCCGCAGTGCCGATGGAAAGAATCTGAGTGCCTGGAAGGAAGTGCGCCAGCGGTTTTTTTTCGATGGGATCAACGTGAACCGCATAAGGATTGGCGTATGCCAGCGAATACAGCGTCCCGCTTTCATTCTTGCGCACAAAACAGAAGCCGGTTTGGCCGGCGCCGATCTCGCAATAGCGCGGACAAAGATAACAACGCACGCGCTCGGCGGCTAATTTTTCGTAAAAGCGTGCTTCCACCATAGGCCTAGTTCTTTCAAACCGCCGCGAAAGTAAAGAACTCTTCCTGAAAAAGCAAGCTTGGATTCGGGTGGTAGCACAAGCATCCTGCTTGCAATCCCGCCGGTGAATCAAAGGATTTTATCCGTTGGGTTGTTTCTATCCGTTGGAAAAATTTTTTGATTTTTTTTGCGCTGTCTCACAAATTCGCTTCGCGATCACAGCGCCGCTTTCGCTTTCCTCAACATCAATCCACTCCGCCCTTGCCGCTTTCCGAAACCACGTGAGTTGCCGCTTCGCGTATTGCCGCGTGTGGCGTTGAATCAGTTCGAGCATGGCGGGCTCGTCAAGCTCTCCGGCGAGATGGCTGAATACTTCTTTATAGCCGACCGTTTGCAATGCGTTGAGCTGCGGATGATAGCCCCGCGCGAGCAGTTGGCGGCATTCTTCCACCAAACCCGACGCGAGCATTTTTTCGGCGCGGCGATTGATGCGCTCATAAAGCGCGCGCCGCTCGAGATTCAAACAGAAAAACCGATACGCAAATGGCGCCGGCGCGCTCGCCGTTTCCCAAAACTTGTGCATGGAAGTCTGCTTACTATAAAACACTTCTAGCGCGCGCACGATGCGATGCGCGTCGTTGCGGTGCAGCCGTTGCGCAGAAAGCGGGTCGACGCGCGCAAGCTCCGCGTGCAAAGCCGCGCTCCCCTCCTGCTCCGCGCGCTGTTTGAGTTTCGCTTGCAACACGCGCTGTGAAGGCAAAGCCTCCGAAAAACCTTCCAACAACGCGCGCAGATACAAACCCGAGCCGCCAACAATAATGGGCGCCTTTCCGCGCTGTTGAATTTCCAAAACGCGGCCGCGTGCTTCGCGGCCAAATTGCCCGGCGCTGTAAACTTCATCCGGGTTGCAAATGTCGATGAAATGATGCGGCACGAGTTGAAGCTGCTCCGGCTCCGGCTTCGCCGTGCCGATGTTCATGAAGCGATAAACTTGGCGGGAATCTGCGGAGATGATTTCAGCGGGAAAATGTTGCGCGAGCACGAGCGCGACCTCGGTTTTGCCGACAGCAGTGGGGCCGGCAATAACCAGCGCGCCAAAATTTTGCGGAGCATGGTTCATGATTTAGAATAGCGCTTGGATTGATGGATCATTGGATTAATGAAAGCCAAGAATCCACAACTCCATGACTTCAACACTCCACCAATCCAAAAATCCAACACTCCAAGAACTCCATCAATCCAATTCCACCATGGGTTTCCCGTTGCGATAAAACACCTCGCCATCGATGAGAATCTCGCTCTCGGCCATGTCGCAGAGCATGTCCCAATGCAGCGCGGATTCGTTCTTCCCGCCGGTTTCGGGATAACACGCGCCCACGGCCAAATGAATCGTGCCGCCGAGTTTTTCGTCGAACAACATGTGCTTGACGAAACGCTGAATGTGATAATTCGTGCCAAGGCCCCATTCACCGAGATAACGCGCGCCCTCGTCCGTGTTCAACAATGCGGTCAACAACTCCTGCCCCTTGCTCGCTTTTTCTTTCACCACTCTCCCCTGCTCGAACCACAATTCGATGTCCGTCACTTCCTGGCCGTCGTAAATCGCGGGATAGCGAAAGCGCACCCAGCCGTTGACCGACTCTTCCATCGGGCTCGTGAAAATTTCCCCGTCGGGGAAATTGTATTTGCCTTCAGATTCCATAAAACTGCGGCCCGCGATCGAGAGCGATAGATCGACGTTCGCGCCTTTCAGCGTCACTTGTTTTTTTCCCGCGAGCCAAGCAATCAGTTTGCGTTGGCGTTGCCCTTCTTTCCGCCACGCGGCAATCGGATCGGGTTCATTGAGAAACCCCGCTTCAAAAAAGAAGTTTTTAAACTCGTTCAAACTCATGTCCGCTTCTTGCGCGAACGCATGTGTCGGGTAAATCGTATAGCACCAGCGCAGCTTTTGTTGCGCCGCGCGTTCGAGCAAAATTTTACTGATGGGCGCGCGAGCCTTGCGGGCGCGCGCAATGCGTTCGGGCTTGACGCCGCTCAACGCGCGGGTGTTGTGCTCGGCTTCAAGATATAAAATCGCGTCGAAAGATTCGGTCGTCAAACGCTGCAACGGCGAAGCGTAATCGAGTTGTTCTTCCGAAGCATATCGGTAAAAAGTTTCCTCCGCGCCTGGCAAGCTGCATTGAATAACCACGTGCGCGCCAGCTTGCAAAGCTTCCGCATAAACCGCTAACGCCAATTCTTCCGCAAGCGGGCTGGTGCGTAGATCGAGTTGTTGGCCGGACTTGAGTTCTAACGAATAATGCACGAGAACTTTGGCGAGCTTGAGAACGCGGGGGTCGGGCATGGGTTGTTCTTTCGACATGAAAATTTGGAATGACGAGAAGTTCGTGCCGCGCGCTTTTATCGGCTCGCATCAAGACTCTTTGCCCCCTCAGTGATGTCCCCATTTCTGCTCTCGCAGTTGCCTAAAAAACTCCCCCAGCTTCTCTTCATCCAACCTGCCATTCGTGCGCACGCCGCTGCAAATATCCAAACCGAAAGGCGCGACCTGCGCGACCGCAGTAGCAACATTTTCCGGCTTCAATCCGCCGGCCAAAAATAAAGGCACATTCACACGTTCGCGAATTTTTCGGCTCACGCTCCAATCGTGCGTTCGCCCGGTGCCGCCCAACTCTTTCACCGCGAGCGTTTGATTGCCGGAGTCCAACAAAATGGCATCGACGTGCGGCGCGATGCTTTCCGCTTCAACGAGCGAGGCCTCGCCGGTCACGTGAATCACTTGCACGATTTTAATGCCCGGCAACGACGCGCGCAAATCCTGATGACGGCCTTCGATAAGATGATCGCAAAGCTGAATTGTGTTCGTGCCGCAGCGGCGTTGCTGCGCGATGATGGATCGGACGTCTTGCTCGCTCGTGAGCAAAAAAGTGGCGATGCCCGGCGGAACGTGAGCCGCGATCTCTGTGATCTCTTCTTCAGAAATCACGCCCGGGCCGCTGGGCATATGCGAAACCAAACCCAAGGCCGAGGCGCCGTGCGCGATCGCGAGCCATGCTTCCTCCACGCTAGCAATGCAACAAATTTTCACGCGCGGGATCGAGGTTGGTTGCATAGGAGCATTTTTTTGAAGGCAAAATCATTCTACGGCAAAATGATCATTCATTAAATGATCTTGCCTTGCTTCTTTCATATCACCCCATCACTTCCACGAGCCACTTATGCAGCGGCGACATGTTTTTGTAATGCGCGAAGCAGTAATCGAGCAGCTTCGCGCCGTAAAACTCCGCCGGAATTTTCGTTTCGATGCCGGCGTGCATGCCGTTATGCAGGAGCAGGTCTGCGTTCGCATGCCCGGCTTCATATCCGCGCGGCGCTTTCTTATAAAACTTTCCGCCGAGATTGTAGCCCTTGCTCACCAATTGCTTTGCCGCCTTCGCCAATTGCGGCCCGAGTTTCGGATGCGCACACGCGCCGCGATAAACTTCCAGTAGCTCAGGCGTGAACGCATAAATGCCAACGCCGAGCAGGAGATTGGGCGGTTCCAGGTGCAAGTAATAGCAGGAACATTCCATGCGCGGCCGGCTGCCTTCCCAAAACATGATTCCAAAATGCGTTTTGTAAGGCGATTTGTCTTTGCTGAACCGCGTGTCGCGATGGAGGCGAAACAGCGAATGATTCGGCCGCGGATCGGCATTCACTTTCGGAGAAAGCTTTTGCAAACGCTTGCCCATGGCCACGACGAATTGCTGCGCCGGCGTCAGCACCTCGTTTTCATAATCTTCGCGATGCGCTTCGAACCAAACTTTGTCGTTGTTCTTGGCGAGCTCGGTGAAAAACTTCACGCTCGCTTTGGGAAATCCTTCGAACTTTGCTTCCGCCATTCTCTATTCCTTCCACGCTTATTTTTGAAGAGAAAACTCAGGCATGCCGTTAAATAACTTTCCCAAATCTAAACCGCGAATAGTCGCGAATCGAAAAGCATTAGCGTTGATTCGCGTCGATTTGCGGTTCAAAGAAATGGGCGGATTTTTTAAAGCTCGAATAAAAAACGATGCCTCACGCTATGGCCTTTTTGCCGCTGCGGCTCATCACAAAAAAGACCAGCGCGCCGAGGCCCCAAAGGACTAAAACGCTGACCACGCCGCCGAAATAACATGGCCACCTATGTGCGCAAACGGATTCAAATCGCCGCCGTTTAAAGACGAACGAGCCGCTCTCGAAGAGACATGCCTGTCATTTCAAGCGGCGGTTAAAATAGCCGCAAGAAACGCCGATGTCAAGCCCAAAGAATCTATTGACATTTCGCGTTTTTGTATTAGATTGCCCGTGCCAGTAACGAGCCGCAACGAGCTTGCAGAATTTTTCATTGACTCGAATTTGAACCAGGCACAGCATTGCGTTGTGCCTTTTTAACTTTGGGATGAGCCGATATGAAACCTCATTCCCGCCCACGCGCAACGCCGCCACCCGAAGCCGTCAGAAAGCCGACCGTTGCAGGGAAATTTTATCCCGACACGCCGGAAGTTTTGCGACAAACGGTTGACGATCTTCTCGCCCAAACGCACCTCACTTACGTTCCCCAAGATTTAGTCGCGCTCATTTCTCCGCATGCCGGCTACATGTATTCCGGCAGTGTCGCGGCGCACGCTTATAAACTTTTGCAAGGCCGCGCGCCGCGCCCGGTCGTTGTCATCGCGCCGAGTCATTTCGAGCGTTTTCCTTTTATTTCAATTTTCACCGGCCGCGCTTATCTCACGCCGCTGGGAGAGATTCCCATCGCGCAAAGTTTTGCCGAGCGGTTATTGCAAAGCCACAAGCTTTTTGCCTCTTCCTGGCGCGGCCATCGTGACAGCGGCTCACGCACGGAGCATGCGCTCGAAGTGCAGCTTCCCTTCTTACAACGCGCGCTTCCAGGTTGCGAGCTGCTTCCGATTGTCATGGGCGAGCAATCGTGGGAAGCATGTGAAGTGTTGGCGCAAAGCCTCGCGGCGCTCGCGGCGGAGCATTCGTTGTTGTTGATTGCCAGCTCGGATTTGTCGCACTATCATAACGCCGCGGAGGCGCAAAGCCTCGATCAGGTTTGCACGGATCTGCTGCGCGCGCGTGAGCCTAAAAAATTATTCGAGGCCTTCAAGCAGCACGAGTGCGAAGCCTGTGGCGCCGGCCCGATAGTCGCGCTCATGCTCGCCGCGCTGCAACTGCACTCGGACGAGATCAACATCCTTAGCTATGATCATTCCGGCACGATTTCCGGAGACCTGGATTACGTAGTAGGGTATTTGGCGGCGAGCTTCAGCCGCAGCCGTAATTGAACGTTTACAAAAGGAGCACGGCATGTCTCACACCTTCAAAGAGTTGAAGAGCAAAACCATTGCGCAATTGCGCGAGCTCGCGGCAACACTCCAGCACGAGGCCGTGAAAGGCTACACGCAGTTGCACAAAGATCAACTTCTGCCGGCGCTCTGCAAGGCGTTGGGAATCGAAGCCCACGAACACCACGAGGTCAAAGGCCTCGACAAATCGAGCCTCAAGCTCAGGATTAGAGCCTTGAAACAAGAGCGGGACAAGGTGCTTGCGATGCACGATCACAAGCAACTGCAAGCGATTCGACGCCGCATCAAGAACTATAAAAAGCAGCTTCGAAAGGCTATGGCGTGATCCGCCGCTCATGCTGTCTTCCGCACAAAAAAAATCTTTGCTTCAGCTTGCTCGCAACGCGATCGCAGCGCTTTGGAGCGGCGAGTCCGCCACGGCTGAAAACGTGCCCGAGCTGCGGGAATTATCGCCGCGTTTCGTCGGCGTGTTCGTCAGCCTGCGCGTGAGTGAAAAGCTGCGCGGTTGCATCGGCAATCTCACCAACGCTGCGCCTTTGCCGGAATTGGTGATCGAGATGGCGCAAGCCGCGGCGAGCCACGATCCGCGCTTTGCGCCGCTGCGCCTGGAAGAACTGCACGAAGTCGAGATCGAAATCTCTCTGCTCCATCCCATGGCGCCGCTGCGCTCGCCGAATGAAATCGTCATCGGTCGCGACGGGCTAATGGTACGGCTCGGCAAAAAGCACGGCCTGCTGCTGCCGCAAGTGGCAACGCAACGTGGCTGGGACGCGCCCACGTTCTTGCAGCACGTTTGCCGCAAAGCCGATTTACCGCTCGAGGCCTGGAAAAACTCGAAGGCCGAAGTGTTTCGTTTTCGCGCAGAAGTTTTTTCGGATCATGCGGGCGAGAGCTCCGAGCCGTAACACAACGAGCCGCAACCACAACTTTACTAAACTCGAAAAGTTTAGTAAAGTTTTTGCTCTTTCCCCAAAGAGTTCGCTTGTAATTCGATAACCCCACGCCTATGTCGTTACAACAACGCGCGCGCGAAGATTGGCTACGCATGGAAGCGCAATGGCTCGCGCCTTACGCTTGTCCGAGCGCGACGGCGCACGCGGCGCGCCGTTATCAAGAACCCGAGCATGTTTATCGCGCCGCGTTTCAGCGCGACCGCGACCGCGTCATTCATTCGCGCGCGTTCCGCAGATTGAAGCACAAGCGCCAAGTCTTTCTCATCACCGAAGGCGATCACTTTCGCACGCGCCTCACGCACACTTTGGAAGTGGCGCAAATCTCGCGCACCATCGGACGCGCGCTCGGACTCAACGAAGACTTGCTCGAGGCCATCGCGCTGGGCCACGATCTCGGACACACCCCCTTCGGCCATCTCGGCGAAACCGTGCTTGATGAAATTTTACAAGGCCAGGGTACGCTGGGCGGCGCGGCGGCTTTCGGGCCGCAAGGCGGATTCAAGCACAATTATCAATCGCTGCGCATCGTGGACGTGATCGAAATGAAATATGAACTTCCCGGCTTGAATCTCACCGCGCCGGTGCGTGAAGGCATTATCAAGCACACCCGCTTGAAACGCGGGCAGATTCACTATCACGATCTCAATCTCACCGGGCTCTTTTTCGATTTGGATCACAGCACGACGGTCGAAGGCCAGGTCGTGGCGATTGCCGACGAAGTGGCGCAGCGCACGCACGATTTCGAAGACGGCCTCCGCGCAGAGTTGGTGACGCCCGAGGAGGTGCGCGATCTCGAAATCGTGCAGCAGCTTGAAGAACAAGCCGGCTTGCGCCCGCTTCTCGACAAAAGCTTGTACCTCTATTGCAATCGTCTCATCAACGCGCTCGTGAATCTGCTCGTGAGCGATCTCATCACCCAAAGCTTGCGCAACTTGGAACGCTTTCACGAAGAACATCAACGCTACCATCACTTCGACACGGAGATCGTTCACTTCGGCCCGGAAGTGGAAGTCTTGCAAAGCCAGCTCAACAAGTTCATCTATCAACGCATCATTTTTCATCCGGACACAAGAAGAACCGATGAAGGCGCGCGCGAGGTATTGCGCAGCTTATTTCGCGTTTATTATTATGAAGAGCAGGCTTTGCTCCCGGCCAATACCGGCTTTTTTGCCGGCATGCAATCGCACATGAGCGCTGCCGAGCGCCCGCGCCGCATCGCGGATTTTATCGCGGGCATGACCGACAGCTTCGCACTCACCGAATTCGAGCGGCTCAGACGGCGCGGCCTGACTCTGCCCGAAGTCGATCTCAACGCGTTGCGGCTTCCGAGGGTTCATTGATCGGTATTCGGTAAAGGCTGATCCGTCGTCAGAGATTGGTGCGGAAACGCGCGCTACAAACAGCGGTTGTATTATTCAGGTTTTGTGCTATATTCAAGGCAATGGTTTTGTTTAACGTTGAATGATCAATTGCGCTTTGAAGTTTAAACTGAGAGAAGACCATGATTGCAATTCGGCAAATTCAAAAAGTAAAATCCGGTGCAGTTATTATTGCCCTACCTCCGGAGTTTGATACCAAGCAGGTGGAGATAATTGTCTTGCCGATGGATGACGTTAATGAAGGAGCACAGAATCTACAAGATCTCCTTCTTGCTGCGCCGACATTAACCGATGATGAGATACAAGAATTTGACAAAGCTAGAGAGTGGATGAACCAATGGAACGTGAACGGCTTCTGATTGATACCTCTATTTTGATCGATCATCTTCGCAAACCTCGCAAAGATAAAACGGTCTTTTATCAACTCACCTTCCACTATGATTACATCATTTCTTCGATTTCTGAGTTCGAGTTTTCGGTTGGCTCCACTCCAAGAAATCGTCAATTTGCCGAAGAGTTACTGGCCAAACTTCCCGTCTTACCTTTTGATTCAGCCTGTGTAAAAGTAGCAACGGAAATTTATCGCGATTTGAAAGCGAGAAATCAACTCATATCATTGCCAGACATTTTCATTGCTGCAACCGCACTCTCACAAGACTTACAACTATTGACGCTGAATCGGAAACATTTTGAACGCGTGGAAAATTTGAAACTTTACACATTAGAAGGATAATAAACCAAATGCCTAAACCGCGTTACTGAAAACTGAGCACCAAGCATCCAGCAACAAATAACCATGGCCCTATCCTTCCACGAAGTTTATTTTGCCTACGAGAATTTCGGCCCCCACTCTCATAATTCGCCGCGCTATCAATTGCGCGATCTCAACTTTCAAATCACTCCCAACGAATTTGTTGCCATAGTCGGGCGCTCCGGCTCCGGCAAGAGCACGCTGTTGCAAATGTTCAACGGCTTGTTGCCGCCAATTAGCGGTGAAATTCGCGTTGATGACAAAAACATTCACGCTAAAGGCTATGATCTCACCGAGCTGCGCCGGCGCGTCGGTCTCGTGTTTCAATTTCCCGAAGCGCAACTCTTCGCGGCAACCGTGCGGGAAGACATTGCGTTCGCGCCCGCGCAACAAAAGCTCTCTTTCGATGAAACAGAAAAACGCACGCGGCTGGCGCTCGCGCAAGTGGGACTGCCTGAAAATTTTTTAGACCGCAATCCGCTCACGTTGAGCGAAGGAGAAAAACGCCGCGTCGCCTTTGCCGGCATTTTCGCCATGCAGCCTGAAATGCTCGTGCTCGATGAACCCACCGCAAGCCTCGACGCTCGCGGCATTGCTGAAATCAAAACCTTGCTGCGGCAATGGCATCACTCCGGCAAAACCATTGTGATGATCAGCCACGACACGGATTTGGTCTTCGCGCTGGCGCAGCGCGTATTAGTGCTGCACGAAGGCACGATCATTTTCGATGGCGCGCCGTCACAGCTTTGGGGTGATCAAGAAAAAGCGCGCGAGCTCTGCGCGCGCGCGGGCTTGGCAGTGCCGCGTGTGATTCGGATGAAGCGTTTGCTGACTACCCAAGGTTTTGATCCGGCCCTCGCGGCTTTCGCTTTGGATTAATCCGCGCGCGTCAAAACGCCGGTTGCATCATTGCGATTTTATTCTATATTCAATTCACCGCATCAGAAACGGGCAGAAATAAACTGCAACTTTTGGAGCCGATTCCCATGACAACGACAATGCACGAACCTTCCGTTCGCGAGGCGCGACAGCCGATGGAACACCAATGGCCGCCGCAGGGCCAGTGGACATATGAAGATTACCGCCGCTTGCCGGATGACGGCATGATTTACGAAATCATTGAGGGAGAATTACACATGGCGCCAGCGCCTATTCCAATGCATCAAGAGAACAAAGGCAATTTATTTGCCGAGCTTCGGGATTATGGCAGGAAACACAATGCGGGCAAAGCCTACGATGCCCCCATTGACGTGATCCTTCCCAACGTGGCCGAGCCGGTTCAGCCCGACGTGCTGTTCATCGTCAAAGACCGGCTGCACATCGTCAAACCAAACCGCATCGAAGGCGCGCCGGATATCATCGTCGAAGTGCTCTCGCCCTCGAACTGGAATATCGACCGTGGGAAAAAGTTCAGAGCCTACGCCAAAGCCGGCGTGCGGGAATATTGGATCGTTGATCCCCGCGCGCGCACGATCGAACTCTTCGTCTTGCGCGAAGGCGTATATGATTTGATCGGCAATTACAGCGTTAGCGCAACCGTGCGCTCGAAGGTTCTGCTCGGCTTCGAAGTGAAAGTCGAGGAAATTTGCCCGGCGCCGGAAGCTTAACAACCTTCTGTTTCTCACCTCCAACAATGGGGAGGCCTTATGTCCGTTTCTCCTCTCGAGCTTTATCGCGATTTCAGCATTCTGTGTTACGATCTCACCTTGCGCGCGCAGCAACCGATTAGTCTTCCGCCCTTTCTTGGCTCCACCTTGCATGGCGGTTTCGGCATTGCGCTCAAACAAGTCGGTTGTTTCCTGCCCGCGGCCGGCGCATGCCCGCCGTGCCAACATCCCGCGAAATGTCCCTACAATCTCCTCTTCGAGTATAAGAACCTTCCTCTCGATCACATTCCCAAACGTTATCTCGAATCGCCGCCCAAGCTCTATGTATTCGAGCTGCCCGCCTCGCACCCCTCACGTTTGCAAAGCGGCGAACGTCTCACCTTTCGCCTCACGCTCTTCGGCCCGGCCATCGAGATGCGCATCTACCCTATCGTGGCCATGCGCATTTGGAGCGAGAACGGCTTGGGTTATCAACGCGGCCGTTTCGATATCGAGCGCATCGTCGCGACGAATCCATTGACGAACGAGCAGCAGCAAGTTTATTCTTCCACCGATCAAATGGTGCAGCAAAATGACGAGCCTTTGCGTGTGGAAGAAATCTCGCGCTGGTGCGAAAGCTGGCAGCCCGGCAATCTGCTCAAGCTTTCGTTCCTCACGCCCGCGCGCTTGTTCGGCCGCGGCTACGGCCCCAACGATCTCGATCTCAAAATCGTGCTCAAATCCGCCCTCGAACGCCTGTCGATTCTCGCGCTGCTCTCCGGCTTGCCCCAAGGCGAGATTGATTTGGCCACCCCACTCATGGCCGCAGAGAAAATTTCCGTGCTCGGCCGCCAGGTTGAATTGCAAGATCTCTCGCGCTATTCCAAGCGGCAAGAGCAGCGCATGTCCATGGGCGGCTTCCTCGGCCACATGCTCTTGCAAGGCGATTTCTCGCAGCTCAAGCCTTATTTGAAAATTGCAGAGCTGCTGCACATCGGCAAGAACCCGGCATTCGGATTGGGACAAGTGAGGTTTGAAAGCGTTTAGAAGTCAGCTTTTAGCTTTTAGCTTTCAGCTTTCAGCTTTCAGCTTTCAGCTTTCAGCTTTCAGCTTTCAGCTTTCAGCTTTCAGCTTTCAGCTTTCAGCTTTCAGCTTTCAGCTTTCAGCTTTCAGCTTTTAGCTTTCAGCTATTAGCCGACAGCTAAAAGCTGAAAGCTGAAAGCTGATAGCTGATAGCTTAATAAAAAAACCGGGCGACAGCTTTTGTCGCCGGTGTTTTTGTAAATTTCCTTCATGACCATCACGGGGTTACACATGGCACATCCGAATGCCGGCCAATTACTTCGGTTGACCCGCCTCGATCGGAAGTTGAGCGAGGGAAAGTTTCCCACCGCGAAAGAATTGGCTTCTTCGTTCTCCTGTTCGGAGCGCACCATCGAGCGCGACGTCGCGCGTTTGAAGGAGAAACACGGCGCGCCGGTTTATTTTGATTACAATCACGGCGGCTATGCTTACAGCGATCCCACTTTCACGCTGCCTGCCATTCGCATGACGCAGGGCGAGCTGCTGGCGATCTTTCTCGCGGAGCAATTGCTCGCGCAGTATGCCAACACGCCGTTGCACCAGCGCCTCGCCTCCGCCTTTCAAAAAATTTCCTCTTTCCTGCCGGAAGAAATCTCGCTGGACTTTCACGAGTTGGCGAGCGCGATCTCGTTCCATCCCGGCCCGGTGCGCGATCAAGCTCGCGAAGGCCTTTTTGATCAGATCACCGCTGCCATTGCCGAGCGGTGCGTGCTCGCGATGCGCTACTTTTCGCAGTATCGCAATGCGAGCACGGAGCGCGAAGTCGATCCCTATCATTTGCACAACAATCAAGGCGACTGGTACGTGAGCGGCTATTGCCACTGGCGCAAAGGCCTGCGCGATTTTGCGCTCACCCGTATTCTCGATCTGCGCGTGCTCGAGCGCACGTTTTCCATTCCCGCTTCTTTCAACAAAGAGGCCTATCTCAAACAACAGTTCGGTATTGAAAAAGGCGGCGCGCCGCAGGAAGTGCTCTTGAAATTCTCTCCCACGCAATCGCGCTGGATGCGCGAGAAAGTGTGGCACGGCACCGAGGAGAAAATCCCCCAACCCGACGGCGCCTTGCTCTTGAAAATGTTCGTGCCCGTCACCAGCGAGCTGAAACGCTGGGTGATGAGTTATGGTCGCGACGTGGAAGTGCTCGGCCCGGAGGAGTTGCGGGAGATGGTGAAACGGGAGGTGGAGGAGTTGGCGGCGCGGTATCGTAACCCAGTCGGCGCGACTGGTAATTCAAATTCGGAGTGACAATGGATTATCAAAAAATCCGTACACAATCAATCACGTTCATGCTTGACCGCAACTGGAAAGAGAAAACGGCCAAGCGCAAGGCTTTTGAGCAGAGCTTGTTCGATCACACGCTGATCGAGCTGGATGCGTTTATCACGTTGTTGCCGATTCTCCGCTCGACTTTTATTCCGGCACTGACGGAGCAGGAAGAACAGGTGTTGCTGGCGAGCGTGGTAGCGCACGATGTCGGCAAGGAATTGGACGAGTGGCAGGAATACGTGATGGGCCGCCGCAATTTTCTCTCGGATGTGAATCGTGAGTTGGCGGAGCAAGTCGTACCGCAGCTCGCCGCGTTGCTCGGTTTCACCGGCATTGAGGAAATGCTCACCAGCGTGCTCTTGCATATGCGCTACGAGCGCACGCCGGCAAAGGTGATGGAGCGCGTGCTGTTCGGCAACCACACCAACCAGCGTTGGAAGACGTTGGCCGATTTGGTGGATGCGGTGGACAATCTCTGCTCGGCAAAAGGTTTGTTTGCGGGGCTGCAATGTTTGGATGAGCGCAGTTGTTTCAGCGGCCACGTTCGCACCGCGTATCATCTCGTGCAACTGCGCGGCGTGTCCACAACTTTGCTGCATCGCGCCGCGATCGACGCTTTCATCGACAACGGCTGGAGCCCGCTGCTGCACTACAGCAACGGCACCGTTTACGCGGCGAGCGCGACGGCGAAGGTGAGCGAGCCGACAGCAAACGAAATTGCCATACACTTGGCAGAAGCGGTAAACAGCGCGAGCGGAAGTGAATTTGCTGAATTAGTCGTTGGTAGGCCGAGCAGAACTTTTCTTCAGCGTGACTTTTTTGACTACCGACAACTTCGCAGCTACTTGCACAAAGCGAGTCAACGTGTGAAGCGAGGTTCTTTTATGCGGAGGTCTGTGGAAACGCGTGGGCGGAAAAAAGGACGAGCAGATACCGTTCATGAATATTTGCAACTGAAGGGCAAAGAAATCGTCTTCGATAACCATGCGTTGCAATTGCATTCTGAGCGGATTGATGCAGCTCAACCTGAAATGTTGGTATTCAGATTTTTTAAAGAGAGTCTTGTTCCGGAAATTCTTGGCAAGAAAGTTACTGCGGAGGCTGCAAACGCCTATTCAGTCTTTGTGAAAAACGACGAGAAAAGAAAACAACCCAAGGTAACGCCGGAGATTGTGGCCCGGGTAGAATACGATAAAATATTTGGTGTTGGGGCGTACGACGATTTGAAGCCTATATCAACCCTAATGCCGGCACCTGATATGGCTTTAAGAGTTGATAGATTTTGGTCACTCGAAGGCTCCCGATTCGGATTGGATGTGGCACGAGTGGAAAATCTTCTTGAGCATTCCAAACGGGAAAAGATTCTGATTGATACTCTCGTTGAAATTGCTGGCAAAGTGTATAATGCTATCCCTGAAGCGAACCGCCCAATGAGCGTAACGCCCGAACAAATCGCCCAATGCTTTATGTCGGACTTAGTTCACCCTGCACCACAACTGATGCTCATGGAACTTGTAGAGAAGCAACTTCAAGCATATGCCGAGACGAAAGTCAACGCTCGACGCGATAAAGATATGCATCTTTGCCCTATCTGCAACATTACGTTTGAAGGAGGAACAGAAGCTAAAGCCGATTTTGTGAGCAAACCCGATGCACATACCAATCGCGCCGTCTCACATGGCAATGCCGGTTATATCGTCATCTGCGACGCGTGCAAATTCGAGCGCTTCCTGCAGCAACTTCTGCTCGGCTCGAAAGTTTCGGACGTGCTCGTGCTGTTTCCGCGCATGAACATCGGACACAGCAGCGGCGAGGCGTTGCGCCAAAAGGCGGTGCAGATTTGGGAGGCCGCGCTCACGCGCATGAGCGAAGCCAATCCCGATCCGGATCAACATCTCTCGCTCGGCATGACTTTCAATCTCGCGCGCAAGCTGGCGGAAGTGGAGGTGTTCCGCCTCTCGCCAAATGAGATTGTGGATTTGATGACTTATCGCTCCCGCGAGGACACGGCGAAAAGAAATCGCCGCGATTTGGAGAAGCGTTTGCAAGAACTGTATGAGGTGGACGAGTTGACGGCAGAAGTACTCAATGAAAATTGGGGCGCGGAATATGGCAGCGTTGAAGAAGCTTTGGAAGCGTTGATCGAAAATCGCATCACCGACGATGATGCGCGCAAAATGCGGGCTGCCGCGTTTCGCTTGACGCCGCAACTTCACATCGCCTGCCAAACGCCGCATCTCATTCTCGTGCCGCTCACCAACCCGATTTCGATCGGCGAGGAATCGGACGCCAATGCCGGCATTCGCGAGCTTTTTGTTACGCTTATTCTCGGTTTGGCTTTGGATTGCTCGGTGGCCGTTATCAAAGCCGGAGAAGTGATCACATTCGAAGGCGGTGAAGGCGTGGCGCGAGTGCCGCCAGTGCCCGCGTTGCGCGATTTGCTCGGCGTTGAATGGGTGCCGATCGTTGATGCCTTAAAATGGCTGGAGGCGATCGGTGCGGCGGCGATGCTGGCGAATGCAACCGCGTTCCCCGAGCGCTCCAATCTTTATGCGATACTCAAAAGCCCGACCGTCGGCCACGTGCTGCGTCGCCTCGAGCTGAAGAGCGAGGGCGCACAAGCCTACGCCGGACATTTTTATTTGCTGGACAAATTAAAGGAGGTTATTCAATGAGACAACTGGTGATGACGAAAGGCGAACGGTTCGATCTTGATTCGATCCGCGCCGACATTGAAAGAATCGTGGGCGCGTTCGATCGCTATCTCGACGACTACCCCGTCAAGACCGCGAAGTCGATGCACAGCCTAATGGGGCCGGTGCCAATGATTCTCGACGGCGCGCGCGTGCGCAAGGAAAGCGTGCCAACGCTGGTAGGCCGCGCGGTGCGGGCGCACGAGATGAACCCGCGCACCAAAGGCTATCTGCCGCCGAACGCGCTAGCGGCGCTGGAAGAAGCCACGACAAAAGTTCTCGAGCTGGTCAATCGCGTGCCGGTGACCACGGTGACGAAAGTGACGGAGCGCATTCGCTACAGCGTGTATTATGCGCGGCGTAAAAAGGCGATTGCGTGGCTGGAACAAACGCGCAAAGAATTCATCAATTTCTTGCGCGGAAAATATGCCAGTGACGCGGCATTGGCTCAAGCGTGGGACGAAGAAGAATTGATTTTCGAGGCCGTGCGTTTTCCATCCAATAAAAACGAAGCTTACCGCAAGGCCAACGCCGCGAAAAAATCCGACATCGATGCTTTTCTGGCGTTGCCCGCGGCAGAACGATTGATCATTGATGAGGAGGAAAACAATGAATAACCTTGACCTGCTGAAACCTTACACCATTGCCAAGCCCGAACCGCTCATCGGCGCGAAGACGATTCAACTGCTGCTCATGCGTGAAGTGCTCGATTACACCGTCCTGCGCACGGAAGAAACCCGCGAGCTGAATACCGTCGCCACGCCGCTCTCTTTGAAAGAAAGCGGCAAGACCATCGTGCGCGTCGGTTTTCTTGCGACCAAGCAGAAAGCGGCGGAATCGCGCCAATTGGAACAACTGCCGCGCACGGCGACGGCGGAAGCCGGCATCAAAATCACGGAATGTTACCTCAAAGACAGGCTGTGTCTCGAATGCCCGCGCTGCGGCTTGTTCGGCGCGACCAGCGTGGAGTCGGGCAAAGGCGACCGCGCGAATATCAAGCACCGCCTTGAATATTCGACCGCGTTCTCGCTGTCGCCGTTCGAGGATATCGAGTCTGCCACGACCTTCAACGGCATCAATGATGTAAACCAAACCACCGGCCAGGCGCTCGGCTCGCGCTACGCGGTCGTACCGGCCACCGTATTTCCCAGCATCGTGACGCTGCGGAGCGTGACGCTTACTGAGGTGATCCTGACCATTAAGACACTGCTGGCGTGCAAGAGCTACGGCGCGGAGTCGCGCATCGGCGGCGATATGCGCAATTCCATTTTTGGCGTCGTCGCGGGTTGGGAAGAAATCATCACGCCGCTGGAGTTCACACTCGAGCTTTTTGACCAGCGCGCCAACCTCAACGGCAATACCGTGAAAGCGATTGCGGAAAAATACCAGCCGCTCGCCGGCAACCCCGACAAGGTGAAAGTGTTTACGCCGGACGAAGTGGATGCGATTGTCAAAGCTGTGGCCGAGACGCAATTGACAAAAGATTTTCTTCAAAAAGCTTACGATGATGTCGCGCAATATCGCGAAGCACAGGCCGATAAGAAAAAGAAAAGCAAATAGCGCAAAATAAAGTCCGACTTGCGCTACGAGATTTTGCTAAATTAGAAAAATCTCGCAGCGCAAGTTGACGAGCGAAGTCCGACTGGCGCAAAACGATCTCTAAAAACTTCGAAAATCTTCGAGCGCCAGTCGGACTTCACCCAACGAGGTTAACATGACTCAATCCTTTCGTCTTCACGAAGCTGGCGTGCGCGTGTTCGCCGGGCGGCTCTACAACCACGATTACTTGTGGTTCTCCTCGAACGAGATCAGCAAGGTTTCGACGACGCAGCCGTTTCTGCACAACTACGCGCTGTGCTACGGCCTCGCCCTGCGGTCGTATCGCATTTTCAAAGGCTCGACGCCGAAATACGTCGAGGACGCCGACGGCGAGTTTGGCGCGATGCCGCTCTACGCCACTCCGGGCCACGCGCATCACGTGCAGCGCACGACCGTCACGTTCAACGCGATCGACGAGTTGACGCTGACCACCGGCGACAGCAAGGCGAGCAATACGCCCAACTTGGGCAAGCGCGTCTATCTCAATTTGTTGTGGGAGCCGCTGCATGCGGAACGCCCGCAACTGGGTTTCGAGTTTTATGTTTTCACATTCGACAATTATCGTTTGCCGGGCGCATTTCGGCTCGGCAAAAAAAGCGCGCCCGTGCGCGTGCGGTGGGAAGAACTGCCGCATGCCGTGGCCCTGTTTCGCGAGCAACCGCTACGTCCCACGCACGTCGTGAATCCGCTCGACGTGAGCGGCAAGCTCGTCAGTTACGATCCAATCTCGATTCCGCCGCATTTGTTGTTGCGGATGGCGACACTGGCCAATGATTGGTTCGTGTTTAGCGGACGGCACACGGTACATGTGCCCAAACGGGTGTTGGCGCGTTGTGGGGTCGCTGCTGTGGGATGAATCCTACAGCTAAGATGTGAAAGCGGCCTGAAGGCGGCTTTGGCGGCCTTCCATTTCTTATAGGTGCAATATGAAAATTCACGGCTATTCTCTCCCCCAAGTCGAAGTCGCCGGCGTGCGCACGCGATTGTATCGGCATCAGGCAGCGATGCTGAACGATTGGAACAATCACGCGGCGTTCGTGCTGGTGACGAAAACCGGCAGCGGCAAAACCCGCGCGACCGCCTTGCCGGTGTTGCGGCATCGCGAGTCCGCCGTATTCGTTTATCCGACCAACGCCCTCATCGCCGACCAGGCGCGGGCGATTCAACAACTCATGCGCGACGAAGGCGTGAGCTTTCGCGAGTGGACGCCGGCGCGCGCCCACGACAAACTGGGCGACGAGGAATATGCGCTCGTGCAAATCAACGCCGATACGCTCGAAGAATTTCGCAAGGCGTGGCGCATGGCGCGCAAGGGCGATACCTTGAAACGCCTGCTCGGCGGCGACAAGCGGCGCATCGTGCTGGTCAATCCCGATATTCTCTTTCTCATTTTTTCTTTGCAATATAGCGGCGCGACCGAGGCCATCGGCTACTTGCACGATTATCCCACCGTCGTGTTCGATGAGTTTCACCTGTACAACGGCGTGGAATTGGCGCACGCATTGTTCATGATTCATCTCGCGCGGCGCCTGGGAACTTTCTCGCGCGTCGTGCTGCTCTCGGCGACGCCGAATGCGGAGGTGATGGCGCACCTCGAAGCGTTGCTCCAGCCAAAGGTGGTGGATGCTCACGTGCGTGTGCCGCAGCCGATCGTTGGCGAACGCACGGTCGCGCACGACGTGGAATTGTTGCCCTTGCCAACGAGCGGCGACATGGTGGAGACCGCGCAGGCGAAAGTATTGCAGTTGGCGGACGATCTGCGCCGGCTGCAAACCGCCAATGCCGAGGCCAACGCGGCCGGCGATTACGTGCCGTGTGTGGTGATTCTCAATTCCGTGGTCAACGCCATTGCGCTTGAAGAGGCGTTGGTGAATGCCGGCATCGCGCGCGAGCACCTGGCGCCGATTCGCGGATTGTCGGCGCGCAGCAGCCGCGACGTGCGCGGCAAGTTGCTGGTCATCGGCACTTCGGCGATCGAGGTCGGCATTGATTTTCAAACCGACTATTTGCTATTCGAAGCCGGTGACGCTGCGTCTTTCATGCAACGGTTTGGCCGCCTGGGCAGGCATCGCCCCGGCACGGCATTTTTGCTGAGTGAGCCGCGCGAAGCCGCGGCGATCACCTCATTGGGCGACGCGATGGCGCGCGACGCCCTCGAACGCGGTGTGGCGGCGATGTATCCGCAACAAGACGCGCGCGCATGGTTCGTTTCCACTTTTGGCGGCATGGTGAGCATCTGCAGCCAAGCGCACAACTTCAAACGGACAATCGCCGGAGATCGGTCCGCCGATGGCGAGATGAAAGCGCAAATCAATCAGTGGATGGATGAAACGCTCACCGCTTACGCGCAGACGCTGGGACTCGAGCGCATTCTCAAACAAACTCGCCCCAAACTCAAGCACGATTGGTTCAGCCACTATGCAGAGATTGACTCGTTTCGCACCTCGCTTCCCAGCCAGACCGTTTGGGACGTGAGCGAAAAAGAGCGCGGACGCGGATGGAGTTATGAGGCCGATGTGAAAACGCTGCTCACGCGCGCCGAGCGGCTTTGGTTCAACAAGAAGCACGAGCGGCTTTACGTCAAGGGTTATGGCAAGCGCCGCTACGTCTGGTTCAACAAATCATTTGAGGATATGCCCGAACTGGCCTGCACGATTCAGACGACGGCGAAGTATTCCTCCGAAGAGATGAGTTTTATGCAAGAAGGCCACCTCACCTCCGTCTCATACGTCATGCACAAGCCGAAACATCATATCTTCGTCATCGCGCCCATGGAATTGGCCAAAACGCTCGACTGGCGCCTCGCGTGGTTTCGTTGCGGCGCCAAAGGCCGTTTCCTCATCGCCTTTGACGGCGATGCGCTCCTGCTGAAAGAAATCCATGATAGATGGAAAACTTAAACAGTATCTCGACAACCCGAAATTATCAATTATCAATTGTCAATTATCAATTGTCAATTGTCAATTATCAATTCCCCGAAACCCATGAACACCTCAACCCTCCTCCTCTCCGACTTCGGCACCTTCTGCGGCAAGCGCTCCGAGCGTGTGGTCGTGCGCAAGAGCGACGGTGAAGAAGAAGAAATTCCGTTCCTGCGCGTGCAGGAGATCATCATCGCCAAGCAGGGCGTGTCCATTTCCAGCGACCTCATCGACGAGGCCGTGCAGCGCGGCATCAAGCTCACGTTCATCGACGGCACCGGACGGCCGTATGCCATGCTCACCTCGCCTTATCTCTCCGCCCCGGCCATTACCCGGCGCGCGCAGATTGCCGCATTTCACAATCAACTCGGCGTGCGGCTCGGACGCACCGTCGTTGCCGGCAAGCTCGCCAATCAAGCCAATCTCCTAAAATATTTTGCCAAGAGCTTGCCGGAAAATGAAAACGCCAATCGCGAGCGCATGCAAACCCACGCGGCAACCATTCACCACACGCGCCACAAAGCCCGCCTCGTCGATGCCGAAAAAATCGACGATTGCCGCGACACGCTCATGGGCCTCGAAGGCAGCGCGGGCCGCGAATATTGGGCCGCCATCGAAATCATGCTCGGCAGCGAAATTTTCAAAGGCCGCGAGCATCGCGGCGCCACCGACGCGGTCAATGCCATGCTCAACTACGGCTACGGCATTCTCTACTCAAAAATTTGGGCCGCCCTCCTCTCTGCCGGCCTCGAACCCTTTGCCGGATTTCTCCACGTCGACCGGCCCGGCAAGCCCTCGCTCGTGCTCGACTTCATCGAAGAATTTCGCCAAGCCATTGTCGATCGCGCCGTGTTCGTGCTGCTCAATCGCGGCGCGAAGATCGATATGGAAAACGGCCTGCTCTCTACCGACGCCCGCCGCCTCGTGGCCAAGCGCGTGCTCGAACGCCTGCAATCCGAGGCCGAATATAACGGCCAGAAACTCCAACTCAACTCCATCATCCAAGCCCAAGCCCGGCGCCTCGCCCTCTTCTTCCGCGGGGAAATGGCGTACCGGTGCTTCAGGTTCAAATGGTAAGGAAACACGTTACACCTTACACTTTACACGCGTTTCGTGTAAAGTGTAACCTGTAAAGTATAAAGCCAAACGCATGGCCATCATCATTCCCAAAAACGAAACGCCGCTCTTCGTCATCTACGACATCGAAGTGGATAAAATCCGCAACAAGATGCACGACACCTGCAAAGACTACGGCCTGCGGCCCGTGCAGTTCAGCGTCATGCTCGGCACGCTCACCGCCACCAAAACCAAAGAGCTTTTTGCCAAGCTCAAAACCCTGCTCGGCGAAAAGCCCGGCACCGTGCTCATCATTCCCGTGTGCCGCGACGACTTCCGCAAAATCCTGCACACCGGCGAGCCCCTCGGCCTCGCGCACGTGCCGTTCGTGCATTTCGTGTAAGTTGGAGTGGTGGATTGATGGATTTTTGGATTGCTGGATCGTTGGGTTTTTGGAGTCATGGAGCGATGAACTCCAAAGTATTCCTCCTTATTCTATTAAAAGTGAAGTCTTTGCTTTTAACCCAAAGTCTTTTCTGTAAGCGGATTTTACGAATCTAGCGGATAAAGCATCTGGGGTTTATCCGCTAGATTTGAAGAATCCGCTTACTGAAATTTGGTTGCGGCTCGTCCTATATGGGAACTTTGACGATCAAAATCGGTAACTCGGCGCGCCCTCCCTCTCCGTGTCATTCAGTAGGAACCTTTTCAAGTACCGGAGTCAGTGTCCAGAGCGAGAAAGGTTCCCTTCTGAATGACACATCTTCGGGGGCGAATACCGAATTTGAAAACCAAAACTCATGAGGGGGCCAGGGGGTGTGCTCTTGCAGTGTTGCTATCAAAGAGTCACTCTCATTCCCAATTTCCAGATTGGGAATGCCATTGCCCGCGAAACTCTGTTTCGAGAAACTTGCTGCGTTGCCAATACAAAATAAACCGCCCCGTACAAAATGTCATTCTGAAAGAACCTTCCCTCGCGCTCGGCACAAAGCTTAAAACTAGCTTTGATCTCCAGCAAGGGGTTAAATCCCTCTCTCTTACACAAGCAGCAAGCAATGACTAGCAATGACGACCAATGACCACGAATGATGAACAACCAACAACCGGCTACCAGCAGCGAGCAACCGAAAAGATCTGGCTGCGCGCCACGGACTTGAAGCAATGGGCCTATTGCCCGCGCATCGTGTTTTATAACCAGTGCATGTCACTCACCCCGCCGGCCACGCCCGCCATGCAAGCCGGCAGCGATCTGCACCAACGCATCGAGCTTTTAGAGCGGCGGCGTAAGCTGCGGCCCTACAACTTGAGCAATGGCGAGCGCCGCTTCGAAGTCTGGCTCAAATCCCGGCAACACGGCCTCTCCGGCAAGCTCGACATGCTCGTCACCACGCCCGAGGGTCGCTATCCCATCGACTTCAAAATGGCCGCGGGTGGCATTGGCGAAAACCATCGTTTGCAGCTCGCGGCCTATGCCCTCATGCTCGAAGAACAATTTGCTTGCGAAGTGCGCACGGGTTTTATATACTTGCTCGCGCATCGCAACGCCACCGTCGTCGATATCAATGCGGACCTGCGCCAACGCCTGTTCGCCGGCCTGAAGGAAGTACGCACCATGATCCAAGCCGAACGTTTCCCGGGACCGGTTGCGGAGCGCGGCAAGTGCTGGGATTGTGAATACAAGCTGTTTTGCAACGATGTTTTTTAACCTATTTTTGGAGGAATTTTATGCCACGTGAGGATTTGAAAAACTTCGCAGCAGACCCCCACTTTTGTGCAGAAATGCGAGTTGTGAAGTTTTTTGAAAAAACGAGGGTTTCAAGGTTTTGTTTTTTTATGGGAGGAAAGAGCGGCTTCACTCAATGACCCGACGACAAGGGGATTGAAACGCAGATTATCGTTGCCAGCCAAACCACGGGCGACGTGCTTCACTCAATGACCCGACGACAAGGGGATTGAAACTTGAAGAGCGTTTTCGCGACGTGATGCTGCAAAAGGCTTCACTCAATGACCCGACGACAAGGGGATTGAAACTAACACCCACGGGTCGCGGTGTAGCACGCGCTTTTGGCTTCACTCAATGACCCGACGACAAGGGGATTGAAACCGAGTCGCGCCGGCACGCCGGAAGTTTCGAGCGTGGGCTTCACTCAATGACCCGACGACAAGGGGATTGAAACGCATCTCAACGAAACGTCTAACCAAGAATAAAGGTAGCTTCACTCAATGACCCGACGACAAGGGGATTGAAACAAACATACGGCAATAGTCAAGAGAGCATGATGGAAGCTTCACTCAATGACCCGACGACAAGGGGATTGAAACCAATCAGCACCGCGGGGGTGCTGACCATTGCGGCAAAGCTTCACTCAATGACCCGACGACAAGGGGATTGAAACTAAACTTCGGTGTAACTCTCCTCCGTAATATTTCCAGCTTCACTCAATGACCCGACGACAAGGGGATTGAAACCCTGTCAATGAATCCGACACGTTGCCGGCAGTTTTGCTTCACTCAATGACCCGACGACAAGGGGATTGAAACTTTCTTTTGCGGATTTGTATGCCGCGGGCATTGGTGGCTTCACTCAATGACCCGACGACAAGGGGATTGAAACGGCCGGACGCTGAAATACCACGAACAACATTTTGCGCTGCTTCACTCAATGACCCGACGACAAGGGGATTGAAACATGTGCGCCTCGTCTGCGTTCGAAGTTTGTGCATTCCGCTTCACTCAATGACCCGACGACAAGGGGATTGAAACCACAGCAAAACATAAATCGTGTGGTGGTGAAATGGCGGCTTCACTCAATGACCCGACGACAAGGGGATGTTTGGTAGGGATTAAATTGAGTAGAATAAGAGCCTGGTTCGTGAGGGAGTACAACTTTATTACAAGAGCTTGGGAGAGAATTTCTTGACTGCCGAACTGCGGAGAAAATCCGTTTGTTCTTCCGGCGTCATCGAGAAAAAGGCTTCGAGGATGATGCGGATCGCATCACTTCGGCCTTTTGCCCATTTGCAATCGTCCAGCTGTTTGACGATTGATTCGGGCATCCTTACTTGTACGTTGACGCTGTTTTCTCTCATATTTATTTTTTTTGTCATTACAAATGTAATGCCCATTTAGAGAGAAAGCAAGTTAAATGTTTCTGCATTGCAAATGTAATGATGATGGCTTATTATCGGCTAGTGATTAAATTCCGTGCTGTGAAAATTGTTTAGTTGTGATCTTATTATGGGTTTTCGCGTTGTCTGAAATTTGCTGTATACTTTCATCATGGCGAAACAATTAGACCTTTTCAGGTGGATGAAGGACGGTCATCATCGCGGGAGCTTGCGCCGGATATCGGGCGAGCGGGGCGTGGCCTATCTTTATCGTTGGACACAAGAGGGCACAACGCATTCTTATAATTTCCCCGCGGGGACGCCGCTCGAGTTTATCCAGGCTAAAGTTCTTGAGATCGAGGCGGGTTTGCTGCGTAACAAACTCGGGATAGAAGACTCTTATGAGCAGCAGCAAAAGAGCCGGCTGATGCTGCGCGAGCTGCGGGATTGGTATATCGATCTTGCACAGCGCGAGGGTTTAGCTCAGCGCACGATCTATATTCGAAAGAATTGTATGGATCGTTTGATCCGTTTTGCGGGCGAAGATTGTTTGGCGAAGAATATCACGCGCGAGCGCTTGAATGATTTTAAGCGTGAGCTGCTAAAAACGAATTCGCCGGCTGGCGCAAGAGTGGCTTTGTCCAAGCTGCAGGGGGTTTTCAAGAAGGGTTTTTATGAGGGGAAGTTAATTGCGCATCCGTTTGTCGGTTTTGAATATCCTCGCGGCAAAAGCGCGGTCATACGCCCCGTTCTTACTCCGCAGGAAATGCTTGAGATCGATGATCTTTTTTTGTCTCGAGAGATGCGCCTTGCCTGGCGCATTGCGAGATTTACCGGGATGCGGGGGAATGATATACTTGCGCTTAAAGGCGAGAACGTCGATCGTGAAAAATCGATGATCACGTTTTGCTCGAAGAAGATGAGCAGAATAGAGCGGATTGCAATGCACGCAGGTTTAGTGAAGTATCTCGATGATGTTCCTCCTTCGGGGTTGGTTTTTTCTTATCGTTATTGGGGAAGCTTGAGTGCTGAGTTTTCGAATAAGATTCAGCGTTTGAAAGGGGATGGTTTTCATCCCGCGGGCTCGCATACGCCGCGCCATTCGCTCGGCTCGTTTTTGCGGAATGAGGCGAATTGGCGGCACGAGGATATCAAGTTGTTTCTCTGCCACCATCGCAGCGACGTGACGTGGTTGTATACGCACGACGACGTGGAGCGGCTGCGGGGGATCGTGAATGAATTGCCATTCAGTTAAAGAAACCCCATCTCGAGATAGAGCTGTTTTTTTTCTGCTTCTCCGGGCTTGGTGAATTCCGACATTTCCGACGCCTAGCTATAGACGCAATAGCGCCGGATTTCCAACACTTTTTTTGTTCTTTTTTTGTTTGATTTTGTTATAGAGTTTTTTATTTTGTTGCGGCTCGTGGTCGGCAATGACCCGATGAAAAGGGGATTGAAACAAATCAATTTTTTTGATCAGAAGTTTTGATCACGAGTTTAAGCCCGTCCTTTCGGACGGGCTTTTTTTATTTGTGTTCGTGTAAAACAAAAAGCCCCGGACTCATATCGAGCCGGGGCTTTTTTGTGCTGCCCGCAACGTCTGCACTGACGATTGAATCGCGTGCGAGTTCGCGGCGGAATGTGCAACACACAACTCTCCCGCGCCGTTTCTTCTACGATGTCAATGACCCGTTTCCTCAGGGTGGGTGAGTCGGCGGGGTTTTCACCGGTGTGTTACGGCTTTTCTATGCTATTTGATTTTCGTGGTTGTGGATGACTTCATCAACGATCTCTTTTATCTTCACGGCGTAGGTTGTGCCGTTGAGATCGATGAAGAGGAATGATCGGCCCACAGTTACGGTGATCGGAATGCTGATGCCGTTGACGCGCTGGGTGTCGTGTGAAATGATATTTTTCGCTTTTATGGTTTCGACTTTTGTGATCTTGAGCATGTTTGGCTCCAATTTTATTCTAGTATAGCATTGCGGCGAAGGCGTATTTCTCTGCAGCTTGAAAGCTGGCGAAGTCTTCGAGCAGCAATTCTTTTTCGAGCGAGGTGCGCGCGGTTTTGAAGACTCCGACGCCGCCGCCGCTGAGGGTCTTGAGACGGTAGTAAATTTTGTCGTCTTTGAGATCGACAAAATTTACGCAGTCATCACACAGGCATTTTTTCGTGTTGGTCAAAAAGAAAGTAGCGCTTTTTTCACAATTAAAACATTTGATCATGGCCTTGCTCCTTCGATGACTTCGGATATAGTTGGTTACCGTTTGACTTGCCGACGGCGGCGTGCAAAACGCGATGCTGGCGGAATACACGCCTGGGCCGGTTATGATAGAAAACCCGCAGCGCCGCGGGAAGCGTGTGGCACTGCGGGATGGGGATGGGGTGTGAAACGCGATCAAAGCCGGCGCGGGGTGGAAGAAAGGCTTTCCACACCCGCAACCGGCGTCCTCACTCTCGGAGATGAGATGGAGGGATTGGCTGTCGCTACGCTGCTTTTCGCATCGGCTTCAATACTTTCCCGTCGCCGATGATCTCGTTTATGCCTCCGGCGCCTTTCGCGCTGAGGAATTCTTCGATGATGCCGATGCCTTTCTCGATGCGCTCGTGCGTGAGAAATTCCACGCCGCCGACGAGATTGATGACGTCATCGATGCGCAGCTTCTTGCGCTCCGGCTCAGAGAGTAAGGCGGAGAGCGAGTTGAACTTTTCGATTTGCTCTTCGGTGGCCAGCTTGATCGGCACAATGCCGCGCTCGAGGTTTTCACGGCCGTATCTCTTCTCGAATTCTTCATACGACCATGCGAAGACTTCGCCTTCCTGGAAGTGTTCGAGACGCGAGCCTCTTACGGCCGCGAGACGGCGCCCCCCAGGCGTTTTGCGATCGCGGGTGAGGTGGAGCCAGAGATCGAAAAGATAATCAAGCTTCTTGGGACCGTCGTAGCTTTCGCCAATGATCTCCATCTTGTCGTTGTACAACGGCTTGCTGTGGCAGATGACGATCACGTTCATGTCGATCTTGCTGAGCAGATGATAGAGCCGTTTGAATTTGCGATTGGCATAGCCGAAATGTTTTCCCCAGGCATCGCCAAGCTTGCGCTCACCCTCTTCTACGTCTTTTTCGTAGAGCGTCGTGAGCGGATCTATGATTAAGGTTTTGAAATGGTGTTCGGTTGATGCGAGTGTTTTGACTTCTTCGATCACGTCGTCGGACCCGCTTGGCTCAAAAGAGCAGCCGCCCGCTTCAATCAGCTTGTGAGCGTGTTTCTGATGTCGGGTGCCCTGCTCGTCGTCGATTGAGTAGGGACACGGCATATCGAGCGAAGCTAGGGACTTGCCGACTTTGGCTTCGCCCGTGAGCAACATCTTGAGTCGCGCCGGCGGGCGCTCCTCTGGTTTGACGCCACGTAAAGCTCGCATAATTCCTCCGAGAGTTTTTTAGTTGGTTAATTCTATAACAGACTCCAGCTTTGTGATGATTTCCGCGCAGATTTTCAGCGGATGATCGTAACCCTTGCGGACCTGCATTTGCTTTTGCAAGTCGCGCATCTTGATGACGAGAAAGACCGCTTGCTCGCCCGTCAGCTCGATGGTGAGCTTTTGACGTTGGAGTTGCGTCATGCTGCTTTTCTCCAACTTTGCTCGAGTGGATAGTTTCGAGCTGTTCTATCATCGCAGAGGCGGTATCTGCTGCGATTTCGCGCAGGGAATTCCATGTCGTACCGATGCGAAGATGTTTGAAGATCAAGAGCAGATCTATGGAAGTTCGTCAGCAGATTCGTTTTTTCCGTTTCTGCCTGTTTCCGTTTCGAGAAAATTTTCAAACGCAGTTTTGAAACCACGCGCCCAGGCTGTGACCCACCTCGCGTTGGCTTCATCAATTTCATCAACGTAGTAATCTTCGTCGCTGTCTTCATCCTGAAAAAGATTTTCGGCGGAGGATGCGAGATTTTCCGCGTCAGCATATTGCTGACGCAGAAAATCAAGCGGCATATTTCTTAAAGATTGAAACGCCGCATCGCCGCAATCAGCTGAATATTCATCCAAATTCAAGCGGTCAGCTTGATTGGATGTCAAATAAAACTTTGTCATGGTTTACTCCTTTCAAGTTAGTCGATCATTGACGCATTACAAATGTAATGAATATTGTTACAAAAGTCAAGTTAATTTGTAATTATTTTGTACTGATAGTGTATTAAATGAAATGAAAATAACCTAGCTGCCGCGGCGCCGTGCGGCCTTTTCCCCTACTGCAATTTTTTCTGATCTGATACGATTCACACCTTGTTCTTTTTTGATCTAATTTTTTTAACACCTTAGTTGGCTTTGTGGTTTTATTTAATGTTTCCTTATGCGCGGGGGTTTTGGTTTTACCCGCGCCGGTGCGACCAGGACGGGAGCACCGAAGGAATCGCAGGACGCGGTTATTAGCGGCGGGCGCATCAAAAGGGAGACAACCGAGCGCCACAGAAGGTCGAGCGCCCGCCAAGATAATGCACCTCGACGCGCCGGACATGATCGCAGTGAAAGGAGTTCATTTTGCATTTGACGCCCAGGGTAAGGTTCACAGCCCGGCAGGTGCCCCAAAGCATTTAGAAAGGAGTCGAGATGAAACCTAGGTTCCGTTTGTTGCTGGTGAGATATAGGGTGTTGCCGCGTGTGATAATAGCGGTACTGTTCGTGCTTAATATTTGGGTTTGGTGTAAGGTTTCATGTATGATTTTTTGAGCATAAAAAAAGCCGGGCGACCCGACCCGAAGGCCAGGCCGCCCGGCGCGCTCAGGAGACACAGCGGCCGCCCCGAGGCCGGGAACGACAACGCCAGCACAGGAATCGGCCACGGAGCTTCAGCCACCCAAGCGAGGCCGGGAAAGCAAAGACGCCGGCGGGCCACCAACCACAGCCCACACAGCCACAGCAGGGACAAGCGAGAAGAACAAGGCCCGGGCGAGAACACCGGGCACAGCGAAAGGCAGAGGAACCACAGCGGGCACAGATGAAGCGCGACCCGCAACGACAGCCAACGCGCTCAGCAGTCACGGCGCATCTCCCCCCCAGCAAGACGGCCAGGGAGAGACACACACGACAGAGCCACGCCGCCGAACGACAACCCAGGCGCCCTCAAACACCAACTCAGACGCCAAGGCAGCAAAGCACTCAGCCGCCACAGGAGAGGGTAGCCGGACAAAGAACCGACCAGACACGCACCGCACCGAGCGCACAGACGAGCACGCCCACAGCAGGGACAGGAGAGGACCCACGACGCACCTCCGAGAAAGAGGACCGGCAGCGGCGCACCCGAGCACTTCCCGGACCAGCCGCAGCCAGTTTGCGACGGCAAGCGCGCGGGCGCAAAAGCGCAAGGGCGGGCGGGGCGATATATAAATGGCTTTTTTTTGCGCGGTTCTTCCCGCGCTCGCGGGGCGCAAAAAAAAGCCACCTTAAAGTGTAGCCCCGTCCTGTACAGCGGAGTGGAGAGAGGCGCGATATAATTTTGTTTTGCGCCTACTTCAAAAGCGCTTCACACAATGCTTCTGGCGCAAAACCTACCTTAATCGCGCCGAACGGAACGCAGCGTCCCTTGCGCTTTTGCGGGCTTCATCCGAAAAAACCTTCCTTTAAAAATTCAATAGCAAAGGGTTTTTTTCGCCCGCGCGCTTAAATTTCGAGGACTGCGGCAAAAGGAGGAGATAGTGATTCACACCATACTTCTTTGCTCTTGATCTTCACCTTAGTAGAGTCGAAACAGCTTTTGCTTTTTAGAGCGTAGGACGCGCGGGATTATGACAGGACGTTGCTCGTGGTTATAGGCGGCGAGCGCCCCCATCCAGAGCCGATGTAAGGGTTGTGATTTTTATGAGGAATGACGTGCGTGGAAAACGGAAGTTCTTGAAACAAAAAAAACGCCGAAGGAATTTCCGATTCCTTCGGCGTTTGTCCTGATCTTTTCGCCATGAGCGTGAGAAGGCGTGCAAGAATATATTAATTTGCGCGGCAATGTCAAATTTTATTTCGGCATCTCAGCTTTGCACTTGGTAACTTTTAGCATGAGCAGAACGACAAAACTCACGCCCGCGCTGCGCGCGCGCTTTGTGGCGCTTGCCGGCAAACATCATGTGACGACGATTTGCCAGGCCTGCGCGATTCATCGCGATACGTATTACGAATGGCTGGAGCGTGCGGAGTACGGCGAGGAGCCTTATGTCTCTTGGGCGGATGAAGTGCATCGCGCTCGTGCCGAGTATTTCATGGAGATCTACGAGCGTTATGAAAAGCTCGCGATCAAGCAAAAGAGTTTGTCCGCATTGCAGTGGGTTTTGGAGCGCGGCTTGCCGGCATTGTTCGGGAATCGTTCGCGTATCGACGTGGAGATGATTGATGTCAGCATACATCGGGAATTGGCTCGACGTGCAGCCGGACGGCTGGGAGACGTGGCCGATAGAGGCGAAGGTGGAATTTTATCGGCGGTTGCAGGCGATGCCCTCGAGCACGAAGAGCGCCGCGTGGCCGAGGCTGAGCCAATTGCGGAACAAGAAGACTGGGAAGCTTTACCGTCCGAATTCTCCGGAAGTGCGAGCGTTCCACGCGAGCACGGTGCGTTATCGGCTACTCCAAGGCGGACTCGGCAGCGGCAAGTCTACGGCCGGCAGCATCGAAGCTCTAAAAAGAATACGGGCCGGGCAGCCGGGCGCAATCGTAAGTCCGGATCACAACCATTTCGAAAAAAGCGCAGGTGAGGAGTTTGCGGCTTGGTGTCCCTGGGAGCATTTGATTGCCGAGAATAAATCCAAGCGTTGGTGGCAGTTCGATACTGGCGCGAAGGTTTTCTACGGCGGCATCGATGATCCCGAGGCGTGGACCGGGCCGAATCTCAATTGGGTTTGGTTTGATGAGGCCGCGCGCAAGAACGATGATCATGCTTGGCGTGTGTTGATCGGCCGCATTCGCGTGGGGCCGGCGCCGGCTTTGTGGATTACGACTACGCCGCGACCGCACTGGCTCAAGAAAGTTTTTTATGTTTCGCCGCCGATGATTGATGGAAAGAGTTTGGCGGCCGCGTTCAAGCTTTCGACGGAAGCAAATCGCGTGAATCTTGATCCGTTGTATTATGCTTCTTTGCAAGCGAGTTATACCGGGCGTTATGCGGATCAGCAGCTTCGCGGGGAAATGGTTTTGTTTGAAGGGGTGGTTTATGAAACCTTTTCTCTCGAGACGTGGCCTGCCGGCAATCTGTGCGATGATGAGCCGGATTTAACGCTGCTCGACAAGGACAAACCTGAGCGTGGTTTGCTCTATCCGCTCGAGCTTTACTTCGATGATGGTTATAATCCTGATCCGCGCGTGATTGGCTGGGTGCAGAAGAAGCCCGACGGCATTTTGATATTGGATGAGTTCGCGCATCGGATGCACTTGGAAGAAACGTGCGTGAAGGAAGTTGTCGAACGTGGTTGGCCTTTGCCGGAGATCGCGGTAGGTTCGCCGGAGGCGAAGAGCTTGCACGAGTATTTTCGGCGCGTGAATATTCCGGTGCGATTTTATGGCCATGAGATCGCGGAGCGGATCCCGATTGTTAGGCATTTGCTGTGTGATGGCAATGGCCGTCGCGTGGTGAAAGTGCATCGTCGTTGTAAGAATTTTATTTATGAATTTTCAGAGGGCTATCGTTATCCCGAGGGGAAGGGTGAGAGCGGGGAAATTTCGAGTAACCGTCCGGTGGATAAGGACAATCATTCTGCTGATGGTTTTGGTTCTTGGTGCTATGTTCGCGCGAAGCGCGATTTTGTTGTTTGAGAAAAGATATTTTTTGTTTAATTGTTCCGCACAGACTCGGTTGTAATGTAGTAGAATTGTGATTTTGCCTACCGCTTAATCCTTCCGTTTTTTGTTGTATTCTTTCTTTTTGCCTTTTCGAGAGGATCTCGAACGCGCATGTCTGGAGTTCAGCAATCCCAAGCTGTGAGTTTTTGGCGAAGTCCGTTGCGTTTTTTGGTGCGGCGCGCGGTCGCCTCGAATTATTTGCGCGGCGCGATTGCTGATATTCTTCCCGATTTGGTGCAGAACATCAAAATTTCCTCGCCGACTCTCGGCATTCATGGCAGCGTGGGTTTGCCGGAGTACCAGCTTTATAAAACCGCAAGCTGGGTTTATCGTGCGGCGAGCATTTGGGGCATGATGCTTTCAGGTTTGAGGATGAAGGTGGTGGACGGCGAGAACAAAGAGCGCGCGCACGAGGTGCTCGATCCTTTGTTGGACGTGCCCAACCCGGAGCTCCCGAGCTCAGAGCTTTGGAATCGTTGGGCTCTGGAGATGGCGACACGTGGGCACATTGGATTCGAGGTGGTTTATAAGAGTTCGCGACCGATCGAGCTTTGGCCGCATAGTCCAGACTGTTTTCGTGTGATTCCTGATGAGCGGCAATTGGTTTATTACAGGCCGGCTGGTTATCACGTGCGGAAGTTTCAGGTTGCGGATTACAAGCTCAAAACCGATGAGTTCATTCATTGGAAATTCCACAATCCTTTTGATCCCTACCACGGACTTTCTCCTTTGCAGGCTTTGCAATATGCCGCGACGAATGACGTGCTCGCGAGCGCCTGGCAATATTATCTATTCAAGAATGGCGCGCGTCCCGATTATGTGATCACGACGCCTTTGGGTTTGTCGCCGCGTGAGCGTGAGGCTTATGAGGAAAAGTTGGCCGAGCGACATGGCTTGTCTGAGGCGACGTGGAATGTGCGCAAGCCCATCGTGCTGGATGAAGGCGCGAAAGTTCAGGAGTTGAGCTTCAAGCCGCAAGACATGGAGTGGAAGGAGTTGCGTGAGATTACACGCGACGAGATCGCTGCGGTTTATGGCATTCCCGACGAGATTATGGGATTCGGCAAGAATACCTATGAGAATCTTCGTGAGGCCATGGCTTTGATGTGGGGCTTGACCGGTTTGTTTTTGATTCAATTTCGGGATGACCGGCTCACGCATTTTTTTCGGCGGCGCGGCGTGTTGCAATCCGGTTTGTTCATTCGCACGGTGACCAAGAACATCGTGCATTTGCGCCGGATTCTCGAGCCGCTTTACAACCAGGCCGTGAAGTTGTTCAGCATGGGCGCGCCGTTCGCGGATATCAATAGTTATTTGAATCTTGGGTTTCCTCGTTTTGCCGGCGACGAAAATAGCTACCCGTTCGGCACGAATGTTTCTTTTGATCCCGAGGGCGAGATCATCGATCCGGGAGTTGCCGCAAAAACGGAGAAGAATTCTTCGCAGAGCGAACGCGGTCGTGAGGCGGAGTATCAAGCGATGTTGCGAATTATCGAACGGTTGAGGCATGAAGAAAAGAACGTGGGCTGTCGGAACGGACATGCGGCTGCACCAGTGTCCTGACGGCACGGCGAATCCTTGTGTGGTTCAGCGGATCGAGCACGTCGAGAAGGGCGACGTGTCGCGTGATCGTATCACGATTTCGACGGAGGTGAATGATCCGCGAGATAGCCTTGATCAGCTCATTGCGACCGGTATTCAAGTTGATGCTTACATGAAAAATCCGGTGGTGGGTTACAATCACGGTTTTGGAAACATTAAAACGCCGATTGGTCGCAATGAAGAAATCATCATTCGCTTTGGCTATGGAATTGATGCTGTTTGGGAATGGCCGCCGTGGGAAATGGATGCTGATGCGGACAAGGTTCATCGGTTATGGGATGGGAGGTTTTTACACGCAGCCTCGATTTGGTTCACGATCCTGGAGGCGCGGGTGAAAGAAGGCCACGAAAAAGAATGGTGGCCGCCTTTGGTTATCACTGCGAGCGTGATGCGCGAGTGGGCTTTGGTGTACGTGCCGGCCGATTCGCAAGCGCATCGTGATCGCGAATTGTTTCGGATGATCGTTCCACGCGGCGAACGGCGCAGGCTCGAGCAGCGCGAACGCCGGCGGGTGAATTTCGATGGAACCGTGGCAGATCATGCCCGGAGCGTCGAGTTGATTGTGCCGCTGGAGGTTGATGCGATTGCCGGCGATCTTGGCTGCTTGCGTGGTATTACGAAGTCGTTTTTAAATTCATTTTGAGATTCATGCACTCCCTGATTCTGCTGTTGCAGGATGCCTACCGCAGGGCGCAAACGGGAGTGACAAATGGCAGACAAAAAGATCGAGGTCATGGGCGCGGACGGTAAGCCTATGACGTTGACGCAAGCAGATAACAGCGTGGCTTTGGCAGCTTTGGGCGATCAAGTGAAAGACGTCATTCAACAGATGGCGCAAATTCAAACGGCTTTCAAAGAGCAGCGTGGTCAGGCGACGCTCGACGTTGAAAAGCTTGTTGCCGGTTATAGCACGCAGATCGAAGCGTTGCGCGCGTTCGTTGATGATCGTTTGACGATTCAGAGGAAAGGCGAGCGGCAGCTTGCTTTTGGCGAGGATCCTCTCGAGCTGCGTTGCAACAAGGGCAAGTTTCGCGGCAAGCGTTATTCTGATCTCGCGTTTTGTTCCAGCTTGATTGAGAAAGCCGGTGCGCACGTTGCCGCGGGAGGTTTTTCTAAGTCCGACTATGCGCCGGCGAGTGAAGATTTGCGCAAAGCCGTGGAGGAATATCGCGCTTATACTTCGGGCGGCAGCGGAACGGGCGCGGAATGGGTGCCGAGCAGCGATCTCGCGGAACGCGTTTGGATGGATCAGCACATCAAGGCTGATGTCGTGTCGCACTTTCCGGTGATGGATGAAATGCCGACCGATCCTTTTGAGTGGCCGCTCGAGCTGGATGATACCGGCGACGAGTGGACCGGCGGGATCGAGAACATCGATGTCAGCTCACCGGACGCGGCCACGCGCGAGAGCACGATGCGTTCGAAGGAGTTGGTGAACGCGAAAGCGTGGAGCAAGAATTTCAATGAAGATTCCTTGCTCGCGGTGGCGTCGGCCTTCGAAGCGTATCTCGTGCGCACCGGTCGCGAGATGATGGATAAGTTGTTTATGAATGCCGACAAGGTTACGACTGCAACCGGGAACATCAATCTCGATGATGCGGCGCCCGGAGCTACGAAATATTATCTCGTGGCTTCGAATGCGCAGGACGGCTTGCGCAAGCAAGGCATCATCGATAATACTGCGATGTTGGTTAATGCCGGCGGTGATGCGCTGGTGATCAACGACATCAATCAGGCGCTTTCAAAGATGGGCAAGTATGCGGTGCGGCCGCAGGACGTGCGCATTTTTAGCGAGGTCGCGACTTATCTGTTTGGCATCTCCGGCCTTGCGGAAGTGCAGACGATCGACAAGTTTGGGCCGCAAGCGACGATTGTGACCGGGCAGATTGCGCGTGTGAAGGGTGCGCCTTGTGTGGTGACCAATGCGATTGGCAAAACCGAGGCGGATGGCAAGATCAGCGCGACCGCAGGCAACAACACGCTGGGCCAAATCGTGCTCACGAGCGTGGGTTCGTGGGTGATCGGTTTCAAGCGCGGGCTTGAAATCGAGGTTGAGTATCGTCCGCTGCGCCGCAAGCTCTATATGGTTTCAAGTTTTCGCATGGCTATCGGGAGCTTCGGTACGCGCTCGACGGCGACGCACACTTCCGTGATTCGGAACATTTTTCTTTCGTGATATGGCAAAACGATTCGGTGTGGTTTCCAGCGGTTTGCTGGGACAAGGCAACAATGGCAGCCGGCACTTCAAGGGCGGCGAGGTGGTCGAGCTGGGCGATTCTGAAATCGCGCAGTTTCTCGGCCAAGCGCCTTTGAATTTTGTCGAGCTGGTTGAAGGTTTTGAGTGGAACGCGGATGTGGCTCGGTTGTTCTTGCCGGGCGCGGAGTTGTTCCATGTCACCTTTTCGCGCGAGGCTCAATTGGAGCATCAAGCGAAGATCGTTGGAGCGCAAGCGGTTGTGGATTCCTCATTGAACCAAGCAACGAGCTCTGCAGCCGAGGCCGTTGCGGCCGCGGCTCCAACGTTGACTGATAAGATTTTTCGCAAGAAACAACGAGGTGAATGATGGCAGATCGACAATATCGTGACGGCATTCCCGTAGCGTTGCATTTTGTTTTGGCGAACGTGCCCGCGAACGCGACAACGGTAATGACGTTGCCCGGCGGCGGAGCCGGTTTTGAGGTTCCGACCGGCTACGATTTCTATCCGCAGATTGCGAGTTTTATTTCGAATGCGGATTTGACGGCCGGATCATGGACCGCGAAAGTCACGGATGACGGGACGGTGATCACGAATGGGCCCGAGCCGGTCTTGAATGATACGGTGCAGTTGACAAGTGCGGAGGTGAATCCTTTGGCTACGAAGATCGCAGCCGGCAATTATGTCGGCGTGAAGATCGTGGCGGATGCGAGCGCGGCGCCGACGACCGCGAAAGCGGATTTGGTTTTGATCGGCCGTTTGATCGCCTCGACTTGATCGAAAGGAAAGCCTGCCGTGTCGATTTTTGTTGCGATCCCCAGCTACGATTGGTCGGGCGATTTGATGGAAGGGACGTTCGACTTTGGCCTTGGCCTCGCACACGCCCGGAGTCGTTTTTGCCGTTGATCATTTTTGGGATCGGCGGAGGAGCGTGAAGGCGCGCAGAGTGAAGTGAAGCAGGGGAAAATTTGCGAGCAGGCTTTGGCGAATTTGCGGCGTTATCTCGAGCTCGGCCGTTTGTTCATCTTGGAGAGTGATTCGTGCGAAGCGTTTTTGCGTTTGTCCGCGGTTCTTCGGCACCGCAAGGCCGACATGGTTTTTATCGACGGCGATCATTCGCTTGCCGGAGTCCTGGCGGACCTCATGAATTATCGGGAGTTGTTGGGGCCGGGGGGCTTGCTGTGCGGCCATGATGAAACGTGCGGAGAGGTGCGCGCGGCGCTGCGGCACACGCTCGGGGATTGGCGCAAGGGTCCGGGATCGATTTGGTGGCGAGAGTTAGGAACCTAGGTTCCGTAATTTTTTGCTGTAACAGCCGCCCGTCTTTTAGCTCTGCTACGGTAGGCCGGAAGCTGGGGCGGGCGGTTTTTTTTTCTGGATCGCACCATGAGTGAGCTGGTTTTGCAAGGCATCGTGGGTTTTTTGATGACCGTGCTGTTTTGGGTGGTTACGTATTACGTGCAGGCGTACGGCAAGAGAATGGACCGTTTCGAGCGTTGGCGCGAAAAGTTCGAATCGGCTCATTCTTCCTCCGTGGTGGAGATGCAGTCGCGTCTGGCGCGGATCGAGGAGAAAGTGGACGGCTTGAGTAGCCGATTGTCGAAATCAACTTAGGAACCTAGGTTCCGGCCATGGCGGTTGCGATAGCAGGGACAACTTCGGGGAGCGGAACGTCGGTGGTCACGTTGACGTCGTGGACGCCGCTTGCGGATGAGCTGGTTTTGCTTTTTATCGCATTGCGCGATGAGACGTTGGTGCTTTCGAGCACGGGGCCGCTAGGAAATAATTTGACTTGGGTGCATGTGCTCAGCGTGGTTAATGATGACGATGAGTGCGGCTTGCGGGTTTATCGTGCGATGGGCGATAATCCGGTGACCGGCACGATCACTTTTGCGGTCGAGGGGAATTCGTTCCCGATTGTGGGCGTTGCGGTTCGGATTTCCGGCGTGGACACGAGCGGAGCGAATGGCAGCGGTGCGGTGGAGGCGTTAGAGTACGATGATGGTCCGGTGGGCAGCAATGACGACGTGAAAGTCGACGTTGAGACTTTGAGTTTCGGCGCGCTGGTGCTTGCGGCTGCGACGCATCGGAATACGACGTTCACGACGCCTGCGGGTGAGACGACGGTATCGATCAATAATTCTTTGGGGACAGGCGTAGAGAGAATTACGCTTTCAGTTTGGACGCAAGCTACGACTAATCCTGCGATTGTGACGGTTGGCGCCGATAATGATATTTCGGCGGTGACGGATTGGATCATTATCGGGTTTTCGATCAAGCCCTTGACCGCGCAGAGCGGCGCAGTCGTTCGCCGTCAACGCGCGCATTTGATGTATCGAGAGCGGCGCGTGAAGTTCACTTCGTCGTCCGGAGACGTGATTATGACGGCTTCGGTTTATGAGGATCCGGTGTCTTCTAGTTATTCCGGCAATGCGATTGAGGGCGTTGAGGTCCGGAATTCGATTCGTTTGATTGGTCGATTTGATCCGCGCGGTTTGATTGGCCAGGGCGATTATGTTTATATCACCAAAGACCAGTTTTTCATTTTAATCTCTGTGAAGATTTATGGTTCTTGGCAAACTGAATTTATCGGGATTCGTGAGGTTACGGCGCGCGATGCCGTGCCGAACGTCATTAAGCCGATTAATTTAGCGGCGGCGACCGCGGAGACTTCGATTTGGCAGCCGGCTTTGGGGAAACGTTTTCGGTTGATGGATTTGGAGCTGAGGCAGGGCGCAGCGACGCAAACGATTTTGACGTTTCGCGATGGCTTGGCTGGTAAAATCGTTCTCTATGGTGCGCCCGCGAGTCAGAGTGACGTGTTTGCGCCTCGGATTCAATCGACTGGAATTCTTTCATCTGCTGTTGATAATCCGTTGACGGTCGAGCGTAGCCAGGCGACGACGCTCACCGGTTATCTGGCAGGTTTTGAAGAGTAGCACAATGGCCGTTCGATCCAACATCAGATATATCGCGCATTGGGTTTTGCGCGAGTTGGCCTTCGGGACTTATGTTCCTTTGTCTGTTGCTGCTGCTGCGACGCGTATGCGTGTTTTTGACGTGAATATTTTTGATCCTGCGGGCGGGCAGGTTTTGGTCGAGGATATTGACGAGTTGCTTACTTACACGAACATTGAAGATGATACGCTTTCCGGAATTCCCTCGAGCGGGACTGGTTCCATTACCGCGACGATCAATCCGGTGACCAGCGCCTCGCGCGATCTGATTTATCGGCCGGAATTCTTGACGTATTACGAGCTGGAACGCGCGCTTGATCGTTATCGTGTGCAAGCAATCGAGCGGGCTTATCCCGATGCGGAGTTCAAAGTTTATAGCTGCGGCCGGGGTTGGTGGGATACCGACGCGGAAACGAGAGACGACGACGACGATTCTTTCACGGAGCTTGCGCCGAACACGGAGAATTTTGAAGAGGGCGTGGTCGAGTTTACGACAGCGAGAACGGAAGAGGTGTTGTGGATCGCGGGTTATGCTTTCAATCCTTTTTCCACGATTGCGGATTTGATTTTGAATCTTGCGCATGACGGCCGTTGGGCGAAATTTCAATCGCACGGCTCTTCGAGCCTGGTGAAGAAGGACGCGAATGAGATCGCGGAATATTATCGCAAGAAAGCCGCGATGCTGAATTATTTATGAGTTCTCTGCGGTTTTAATCTAAAAGTTCTTCACACCTTTGTTGTTTTGAGATTGCGGCGATTCCCCGCGCGATCTTGAACTTTTAGGAAGGGAGGTTGTGATGATCGAGGTCTACAAAAATCTTTTCGTCGGCAGCGGCGAGGATTATCTCACCGTGAAGGCTGAACTGGGCTGGGCTTTGGTGCAGGCCGCAAAAGATCCATGGCATCGCGAAGCGTTGGGCTATGTCGATCGCGCTGCGCCGCGAGATCATCCGGAGTATTTGATTGCGCAACGGGGCAATCGGTTGATCTTGAATATCGTTGATGCGGAGTCTGCCGCTTATTTCAACACGCTGGTTTTCTATCAGGCGTGCGACTTCATTGGGGATTTTCTTTACAATGGGGAGAGCAAGGTTTTGGTGCATTGCAATAAGGGGGAATCGCGTGGGCCTTCGATTGTTTTGGTGTTTCTGGCGTTTCGCGCGCGGGTGTTGCCGGAGAAATCTTTCTTCGATGCGCGGCGCGAGTTTGAAAAGATATATCCGGCCTACATGCCAGGCAAAGGCATTCGCGATTTTTTGATTCAGGAGTGGACCTCAGGTTTGTTTTATTGAGCAGTGAAGGGGCGCGAAAGGAGCGAAATGGGCAGTGCTCGAGGTCGGAATTATTTTGCTGGTAACGGTGTGTGACGCGCTTTGGCGTGTGGTTTATTCGGTTTGATCGTAGGAGTTTGAGAGATGAGGATCATCGAAGCGGCTGCTCTTGCCAAAGTGCAACCGGTGTTTGATCGCGCGCGGATCCGGCCGGGCGTTTATCCCGTGGACTTCACGGTCCACGTCGCCGGTGTGGTACACGTGGGTGAAAATTATGAGATGCCGGCAACCGTGGATTTGCCGCTCTACGGCGTGCTCGTGACGTCGTTACTCGAGAGTGGTGTAAAGCAAGCGGAGGTGTTGCGCGTCATAGAGCGGAATGCACATCGCGCGCTCGAGCGCAAGCAGAAGTACAACGAGCAGCTTAGTGGGCAGGCTCGTGATTTGGTGGAAGGGATTCGCCGGCGTTTTTCGGAGAATTTGCCGCGGCGTGAATGCGCCGGCGCGATGCGGGCGGAGGTGAAGATAAAGAAGGTTGATTCAGCGTTGTGAGCGCGGCGTAGCCGGATTTGAGCGCGGCGATGATTTGGAGGATTTCTTTCAGGATGCCGGTTTTTTTTTCGAGCAGCTCGATCTCGGCTTGGATTTCTTCTTCGGTGGAGCCGAGCTTGTCGTTGAGTGTGATAGAAATGTATTCAGGGGTGATCATGGTTTGGGTTCGACGTCGTAGTTTTTATCCCATTGATAAGTTGTGAATAGGGGCAGGACTGCAATATTCTCGCTAGACGATCTTGCGATAGTAATTTTTCGGCTCGTTTTGCAAGTGTTTGTTGTTCCATTTGTGATATTCGATCATGGCGATTCGTGTGCTTCTAAACCACCATTGCCTGAAAATTTCTACCCCATCGGTTTCGATAATGCGCGCTTCGCCATAGAGCAGCGGCTCGATTTCGTATTTTATTGACATATAGGGACGAGAGTTCATGCGGCTTCGATTGTGATGTTTCGCGCCGAGTAGTTTTCCGGCTCGCCCTGGAATTTTCTTTTGGCCCAGAGCGAGAATTCAATCATGGCGAGCTCGCGATTGGAGTAGAGCCACTGGCGGAAGATGTGGACGCCGTTGGTTTCAACGATGCGCATCTTGCCTGCAATAATCGGCTCGATCTCGTAACGGCGCTCAAGTGGGGCAAGTGTTTTCAGGCACATTTGATTTCATCAATTCATTTGCTGTAATCATAAGAACTGCAGCAACTTTTTCATCACTAATTTTAACCTTGCTGCAAATCGAGAATCCGTTGCCTCATGCTTTGCACGAGTTCGGCTTCCGGTCCATATTTTCCCGATCCTTCCATCTCAACCTTTCAACTCTAAAAGTTTGATTTCGAGTTTCTGAATCAATTCTTTTTTGGTTTTCCAGCGAAGTGTTGTGACGTGTTCGTTTACTACCCTAATCCGCGGCACCGGCTTTTCTTTTTTGTGTTTGAGGAGCTGCGCGGCTTTGAGCGCCTGGTCGCCGGATAATTTTTCGGCGCGAATTTTTGTGAAGAGCTCGATTTGTTTGTCTTTGTCGAGCGTCAGCAAAGCGCGGCAATGTTTTTCAGTGAGCCTTCCGCCCGCGGGTTGTTTATTGAGCACGACCACGTGGTCGAGAATGCTTTTGGGAAGCTTGAGGATAGCTGTGATTTGGCGGCGACGGCGAGGAGAGAGGCCGGTGAGCTTATCGATCTCCGCCCATTCTTTTTTGAATTCGCGATTGAGTCGCACTAAGCTTAGTGCACGGTCGACTGGACCGTGCGCCTCTTCAAGGACGTCGCCGATGACTTGTCGCGTGAGCCTTTCTTCGGCATCGATGCCCTCGTATACTATGGCGGGAATAGTTATCCAGCCAAGATCGGATGCGGCTCTCCAGCGCCGCTCGCCATCGATGAGCTTGAATTCGCCGGCGCCGTTGGAAACTACGTCCAGTGGTTTCTTGAGTCCGGCTTCCTGCATCGAGCGTTTGAGTTCGAGCATTTTCTCCGGCTTGAATTCCGTTCGCGGTTGCAGCTCGTCTGGGTGGATCAATTGCAGCGGAATTTCTTTGAGTTCGGTAGGCATGGTAGGCTCTTCTTTATTGGAATGCGTTTTTGATTTTTTTAATCATTATCTGTTTTCGTTATGGTTTCAAAATCCGGCACGATGCGGTCGACGTCGAAGAGCAGCTTGCACTTTTTGTCCAGCTCGAGATCTCGTGGATGATTGTGCCGTGCGATCATGATCGCGATTTCGAGCTGCACGAGGCGTGCGCGCAGCGCACGAATCATTTTTTGGGTTTCGCGTGATTGGTTCTTGTCCTCTTCTTCCTCTTTTTCTTCAAACTCTTTTTTCAGTTTCTTGTAGCAAGCGGAACAAGTATCGTTTTCGTCTTCGTAGCCGGGACCTACTCCGGTTTCACTCATCTTTTTTCCACACTCCATACACCACACTCTTTTGATCGTTGCTTGTGGGCTGCTCATGGCGTTTCCTTTCACTTCTTGGTTAATTTAATCCCGCGATTCAAGGCCGCGCGTTTTATGAAATCCGTGAAGACGCGGCGGCTGTTGGTTTTAACTCCGTTGCATTTTTCGAGGTCGCGGGCGTACGACAGCCCGGTCTCGATGTCGCTTGTTGGAAGGAGGGAAGCGACTTTGAGATAGAATCTTTCGGAGTGAAGGTCTCCGAATTGCTCGAGCATGCGAAATGTGAGTTCAAGCGTCGCTCGCCGTTTGCCATCCGTGCACGAGACGATTTCATCGCTGATTTGGTACAGCCGCGATCGAATCCCCTCTGGCAGGCCGTTTAAATCGAGTTGTCTTTCTCTAACGTTAACGTTTGTTTCTAGCTCTTCTATACGTTGAACGTTAACGTTAGGATTGATCAAATTTGATCGATCAGAACTTAAACAACTATTTGCGTCGCGCAAATTTTGCTCATTGCCTAGCAGACTTCTCAAATTTGACCAGTCTTGACTAGTCATTTTTGATTGATCTGTCAAATTTGACAAGTCTAGAGTAGTCGTTATTGATCGTTCTTGAACGATCATTTGTGATCGATCTGAATCCTGATCGATCATTTTTGATAGATCAGGATCGTCGGGGTAAACCTTCCTCAGTGAGTTCACGAAAAACTTGTTGGGTTTTCCCTGCCCGATCCTTTTGGATTCGATGAGCTCCCGATCCTCGAGTGATTTGATCGCTCGTCTCACCGTGGGCTCGCTAGAGCCGATGTCTTTGGTCAGCTCGAACACGGTGTCGAATTCTTCGATGCCGCCGTCGCTGCTTTTGCGTGGGAGTTTTTTGTCTTGAAAATCCCAAGCGTAGACGAGAAAAAAAGCGTAGGCTAATTTCGCAGTGGGATTGAGGAGCGTATCGCGTAAAACGCATTTGGGATATGAGACAAAGCCTCCGGTCCTTTTGAGGCTGTCGTCTCGAATGACGATGCTCATGGCGGTGCTCTATGATTTTTCGAGGTTGCAGGTGCGTGGAGTAAATTTCTGGTTTTGGAAACCAGTTTTCATCGTCTTGATGTTAACAATAACCGGCGCCCTTTGGCGCGCTAGGGACGCCGGTTAGAGGTGTGTATGAGAAGCCCCCGGCTTAGGCCGGCCGAGGGCAGGGGGAGATGTTACGTGGCGAACTTGCGATCGTAGGCGTTTTTGAGGAACTCTTTTTGCTCTTGTGTTGGCATCTTGCAGAATGCCTCGATTATCGTCCTTATTGCTTCGCTTCTACTTTCGGCCCATTTACACGCGTCGATTTTTTTAATGACGCTTTTGTCCAAACGGGCTTGGATATTCGTTGTTTCCATTTCGAGTCTTCCTTTCAAAGTCGTTGAAAATTCTGAGCTCGATTCTCATTCAATCCCTACGACAAGGGGATTGAAACAAAAAAGAAGCTATCAGCTATCAGCTTTCAGCTATCAGCTTTCAGCTATCAGCTTTCAGCTATCAGCTTTCAGCTATCAGCCTTCAGTATCAGCTTTCAGTTAGGCTTCACTCGCTGACCCGATGACAGGGGGATTGTAACGAAAACTTCCAAGTCTCTTAGAGGGCACTTGAAAAGCCTGAGCACACTGCAATTTCCGTCTCGAGGGGTATTGCTTCTGCAAGCGAGCGCTTCTTTTGCTTTTGGTTACGATTGCACACGAGCGCGCAGGCGGTTGACAGAATTGCGCAGCGGACATAATCGCAGCGAAAGGAGTTCACTTTGCATTTGATGCCCAGGGTAGCGTTCACAGCCCGGCAGGCGCCCCCAATCCTGCGTTATGTTTATCGTGGAGCACGATGGCTTTAAGCCTTTGTCAAAGCCGAAGCTGCGCCCGCGCAATCTGCTTGTGCATGCTGCCACGAAATTATTCTGCCTAAATTTTTGTGCTGCCCCCAGAAGCTCCGTTTTTCAGCTTGCCTGAGAAAGGCTTCAAGCCAAAACAACGATTGAAACTGTCCTTCCCGTTTTGCACCTTCGCAGCGTTGAATCATCGCGACGGCATTCCGAAAAGGAGAATCCCATGGCGCAGTATGTCTTGTTGTTGCGCGGCGGAGAGTTCAAGGGCTATTCGTCGGAAGAGATGCAAAAAATCACGGAGCAATATTTGGCCTGGGCCGATAAGCTCAGGAGTGAGGGCCGCCACTGCGGCGGCGAGGAGCTGAAAAACGGCGGCCGCTTGCTGCGCACGCAAAATGGCCGCATCGTCGACGGCCCCTTCACCGAAACCAAAGAAATGATCGGCGGCTTCTTCATGATCCTCGCGCAAGATTTCGAGGAGGCCGCGCGCATTGCCGAAGAGTGTCCCCACTTCCGCTTCGGCGGCGAGATCGAGCTGCGCGAAATCATTCCGCATTGACCATGAGCGCTCCTACCCACGCTTCGGAAAACGTGCACTATCTCGTGGCGCACTTGTTCCGCCACAAAGCCGGGCAAGTGATCGCGACGCTCACGCGCATTTTCGGCATTGCGCACCTCGATCTCGCGGAGGACGTGACGCAAGAAGCGTTGTTGCGCGCGCTGCGCCATTGGCCTTTGCGCGGCATTCCGCAAAACCCCGGCGGATGGATTTTGCAATGCGCGAGAAATCTCGCGCTTGATGCGTTGCGCCGCGAAGCGAGGTTGCGCAATAAATCCGAGGAGATTGCGCGCCAACTCGAACGGGAGTTACAACCGAGCGCGCAAAGTAGCGAGCACGCTTTGAACGGCGATCAACTCGGCATGATGTTCGTGTGTTGCCATCCCGAGCTTTCGCAAGAAGCGCAGATCGCGCTCATTCTCAAAACCTTGTGCGGCTTCAGTGTGGCGGAAATCGCGCGGGCGTTTTTGAGTCCGGAGGCGACGCTGGCGCAACGGCTGGTGCGCGCCAAACGCCGTTTGCGCGAGTTGAACGTGAGTTGTGATTTGCCGGAGCCTGCGGAGTTGCAAGCGCGATTGGATACGGTTTTGGCTGCGTTGTATTTGCTCTTCAATGAAGGCTATAACGCGCACGCGGGCGAAGATTTGATTCGCGCGGAGCTGTGCGCCGAAGCCGCGCGTTTGGCGCAATTGCTGACGGAGCACGCGCCGGGCAACAAACCCAAAGTGCATGCGTTGCTTGCGCTCATGTTGCTGCAAGCTTCACGTTTGCCGGCGCGGACGAATGAAGAGGGCGGTTTGCTCGTGCTGGCGCAACAAGATCGCGCGCGGTGGGATCAAAGTATGATTCAGGCCGGGCATTATCATCTACAGCTCGCGGCGCAAGCACAGGAGTTGACCGAGTATCATTTGCTCGCCGGCATCGCGTCGTGTCATGCCTCCGCGCCGAGTTTTGAGGCTACGGACTGGAAGCGCATTTTGGGATATTATGACACACTGGTGCGGATGAATCACTCGCCGGTGCTCGCGCTGAATCGCGCGGTGGCATTGGCGCAGGTGGAAGGTCCGCAAGCCGGAATTGCCGCGCTTGAAAGCATTCGGGATTTGCCGGCGATGAAATCTTATTATCTCATGCCCGCCACGCTCGCCGAGTTGCACGCGCAATTGGGAAACCGCAAGCAAGCGCGCGCGTGCTATCAAGAAGCTCTTGCGTTGGCCGGCACCGAGCCGGAGCGGAAATTTTTGTTGAGGAAGATTGCCGGGTGCGAGGCTTAATCCGCTCGTTCGCGAAGTGCCTTTCACTGTCATCCAGAAGGGAACCTTTTAAGCGCTGGACACGCTGCTTGCGCTGAAAAAGATTACCGCGAAATGACAGACTTGGAGGTGTTGATCCGCGACATTATCACTTGGAAAGATTTATGCTCTCTCCCAATCTCTTTGCGCTGTTCGTTTTGCTTGTTGTATTTACTTCAGCCCTCAGCCAACCTTTCGAGTTTTATCCCAACGGCTCCTATCTCCCTCACGTGCCCTCGCCTGAAAAAATTCTCGGCTATGCGCTCGGCTCAACTTTTTCGCGATATGAAGACATGCGTGAGTATGTGTATCAACTCGTGGAAAGCTCTGAGCGCGTGCGACTCGAACATATCGGCACTTCGAATGAGCGGCGCAAAATGTTTTTGCTGCAAATTTCCGCGCCGGAAAATCTCGCGCGGCTTGAAGAAATTCGCGCGGGCAACAATAAACTCGCTGACCCGCGTTTTCTCGCTGAGAACGAAGCGCAAGCACTCGTGCAAAATTTACCGGCAACAGTTTGGTTGAACTACGGCATTCACGGGGACGAGTCCGCGGCCTTCGAAACTGCGATGCAGGTTGCGTATCAACTCGCTGCGGGCACGGATTCGCTCACGCTCGCGATTCTCAAAAATGTTGTCGTGCTCATCAACATGTGTCACAATCCCGATAGCCACGAGCGCTTCGTTACGTGGCACAATTCCGTGCAAGTGGGGCCACGCGGAACGGCTGATCCAAATGCTGCGGAGCATCATGATCCGTGGGGCATGAACACCACGGGCAATCATTATCAAATTGATTTGAATCGCGACTGGTTCATTGCTTCGCAAGTGGAAACGCGGGCCGTGTTGCAACAATATCTGCGCTGGCAACCGCAAGTACTGGTCGATCATCACGGCGAGACACACAACTACTTTTTCGGGCCGCAGGCTGATCCCATCAACGCCAATATCCCGTCGCACGTGCAGCGTTGGTTTAAAATTTTTGCCGAAGCGAATGCGCAAGCGTTTGACCGTTTCGGCTGGAGTTATTACGGCCGTGAAGACTTCGATGAATTTTATCCCGGCTATTCCAGTGCATGGGCGTGTCTCAACGGCGCAGTGGGCATGACGTATGAAACCGATGGCGGCGGAGATCGCGGCTTACAAGTGGAGCGTGGGGATGACGGCACGATCGTGACGTTACGCGACGGCATTCATCATCATTTCACGGCTTCGCTCACCACGCTCGCCACTGCCGCGCAACAACGCGAAGCCCGCTTGCGCGATTTCTATCAATTCAAAAAAAGTGCGCTTGCGGAAGGCGGCACGGCGAAGATGCGGCGCTTTCTTTTGTTGCCTGGCCATGATCCGCAACGTTGCATGAAGCTCGTGCAAACGTTGCTGCGGCAAGGCATTGAAGTGCATGAGGCCACGACGGCGTTTCAATTGGAGCGTGTACAAGATTATTTTCATCGTACTGCATCCGCGAAAAAATTTCCTGCGGGCACGTATATCATCGAAGTGGCGCAGCCGCAGAAACGTTTGCTCACCGCCATTCTTGAACCCGAACCATTTCTGCGGACTGCGGACACGCTCGCTAGTGCTGCCGATCGTTGGGCTGAGCCGTATTATGATCTCACTGCATGGGCTTTGCCTTATTCGTATAATATTGAAGCCTATTGGAGCGACGACGGTCGCGCTCTGCCTGCGCGTTTGTTGGAACGCGAGGTGTTTTTGCAAAAGCAGTTTTTGGGGGAAGTCGTGGACGGGCAGCCGCGTTATGGTTATCTCTTTGCGTATGAATCGAACGCCGCGGCCAAACTGCTCGCGCATTTGCTGCAAACGGATTATGTCGTGATGACTACGCAAACGCCGTTGCGTGTTGCGGGTAAAGCGTTCGCACGCGGTGCCGTGCTCGTGCGCGTTGAACGCAATCGCGCAAGCTTGCACGAAGACATGGCGCAATGGAGCAAAGCGTTTGGCGTGAAAGTGTTCGCACTCAACTCCGCGGCTACTGACGGTGAGATGAAATTGGGTTCGCCGAAAATCAAATTGCTGCGCCGGCCGCGTATTGCGGTGATGACCGGCCCGCCCGTGAACACACCCGAGTACGGCGCGATTTGGCACATGCTCGAACGCGATTATGAAATCACCTTCACGGCGCTGCAAATGCCAGAGCTGCGCGATGCGGATTTGCGGCGCTACAACATTATCGTGTTTCCGGATGATGAAGAACGCTGGTCACAGCCGCGCGGTTTTTATCGCGAGAACCTGCGACCCGAGGGCGTGAATAAATTGCGGCGCTGGATTGAAGAAGGCGGAACGTTCATCGGTATCAAAGGCGGCGCGCTTTTGGCGTTGCAAGATTCTGCGCTCTCGCAACGCGCAGCGGGTTTGTGCAAAACGCGCCTGCTGAACACGCTGGCGAAAACGCCGGGCACAATTTTTCAAGCTCTGTCTAATCCGAGACACCTTCTCGCTGCGGGCTTCGCAGCGTCGTTGCCCGTGCTCGCGCGTAGCAGCTTGGTCTTCTCTCCTTCTGTACAAGCCGAAACGATTTTCGCGTTTGATGCGAAACTCAGCGGCGTCTCTGCGTTGGAAGATGAGCAACGCAGCAAAGGCGCGCCGTATGTTTTGGCGGAGAAGGTTGGACACGGACAAGTGATTCTATTTGCGGATGACCCAACTTTCCGCCTCGCGTGGGAGGGCCTGGCGAGAGTGTTTTTGAATGCGATACTATTGGGGCCGAGCGCAGTGAATGAGTGACTGGAGTGCGCGTGCATTGCGCAAAATTTCATGCTTGACTTTCGAGGATTTCTTCGGCAAATAACCTCGAAACCGTTGCAAAGATCCCGAGGTTTCGAGTTTCACACGATCCTCCACCCAACTCACAAACATGAAAACCGACTCTTTCTTCTATCGTTTCTTCTCCAAATTCATTCGCGCATTTTTCATTTTGCTCGGGGAAGAGGAGAACAAAGCGGCGCGTTATAAATTCATCTCGGTCGAGGTGAAAGAGCAAGCCTTTCGCTTCGACGGCATCTTCCAGCCGGAAACGAGCGCAGACTATCTTTATTTTGTTGAAGCGCAGTTCCAGCATGAAGATGACTTTTATCTGCGCTTCTTCGGCGAAATCGCGGTTTATCTCAAGCAGAAGAATCCGGTCAACCCTTGGCGTGGGGTGGTGCTGTTTCCGAGCGAAGCCTTCGATCCCGGTGTTCATCCGCACTATCAAGAATTTTTTGAGAGCGGTCGATTGCGAAGAGTCTATCTCGACAACCTGCCGGAAGCGCTACTGCAAAGATTTCCGTTGAATTTGTTGCGAATCATTCTAGATTCAAAACAGAAAGTGTTGGCAATCGCGACAGATCTTGTCGGCCAATTACCGCAACAGAATGTGAACGAGGAGGAGCGAGAAACCTTTATCGCCTTGCTCGTCAATTTACTCTTGAGCAAGCTTCCTCACATGTCGAGAAAGGAGATCGAACAAATGTTAGAACCTTTGCTTTCCGATATCAAAAAATCCCGTTTCTATCAAGAGGTCGCGGAAGAGTTGCGGCCTGAGATTGCGCAAGAGTTGCGGCCTGAGATTGCGCAAGAGTTGCGGCCCGAGATTGCGCAAGAGTTGCGGCCCGAGATTGCGCAAGAGAGTAAGCAAGAAAGAAATCGCGAGATCGCCAAAGCCATGCTCAAAAAGAATTTTGATGTTGAGTTGATCTCTGAAATCACGGGTCTTTCTTTCGAAGAAATTATTGCGCTCGAAAAAGACTGACAAAAGGCTTTCCTCGGCTTAAAACTTCTTCACTGAGAACGCTGCACCGGCAGCGTTTTTCTTATGCGTTCATCCCACCGGCGCACGCGGATTGTGGACAAAACCTGCGTTCAGAGCGAGGCCATCGCCCAATCATGTACGTGCAATCCAATCCATAACGCTCCCAACATCCGGCTCACGGTTGCGTTTTTCTTGCAACGAAATGCTTTGAGAGAGGTCAATATTCCATAAAAAGGCGATCTCTTATGAAGAACCGTGCTATCCCATCTTTAAAACGCGCGCTTGCAATCGGCGGCATTGGATTTTGTTTCGTCAGTTTGTGCGTGTTCGCCACCGTCGCGTTTGCCGAAAGGTGGATGTATGCGCAACTCGGTTTGGTCGGCGCTTACGTTGCGTGGACGGCGCTTTTCATTTTGTTGGGCGGCGGAGTTTTGGGATCGCTCATCGTCGGCAAATGGCGGCTGCCGAAATTCTATTTGCTCTTCGGCGCGGCTTTCTTCGCGTACGCTATGGGTTGGGTCGCGGCATATTTTATTTTGCGTGAGGGCGCAGGCGAATGGCTCGGTTCGCTCGCGGGGTCGATCCTGATGGGCTTAGTTCTCGCCGCCGGATTTAACGTGATTCGCTACACACTAAACCTGTCTGCGATGTTGTTCATCACAAACTCTATCGGATACTTTCTCGGCTTAGCACTCAACAATGCGTTCAAAGGGAGCACGGGAATGTTGCTGTGGGGCGGCGCATATGGCCTCTTCTTGGGCTTAGGAATCGGTGCGGCTTTGCACCTCGCTCAAACGCGAGCACGCATCCATCACACAGGAAATAACTGAGTTACAATGAACACCGGTGAAATCTTAATCAAAGCCACGATCTGGCTGGCCCTTGCTGGATACGCTGCCGGAGCAACGATCTTCGCACTCTCCCGCAAAAGATATAAGTGGGATGTCGTTGCACGGCTCGCGTGGACGATTGCCTGCATCGGCTTGCTCGCGCACGTGGCGTGCGCGTTTCATTTTCACCACGGCTGGAGCCAAGCCTCCGCGTATCGCGACACGGCTCAGCAAACCGCCGAGATGTTTGGCCTCGATTGGGGCGGCGGGCTTTACATCAACTACGCGCTTCTTCTCGGCTGGATCATCGACGTAATCTGGTGGTGGCGCGGACTTGTGGCGTATCGTCGTCGGCCGTGGCTGCTCGTTGCTGCGTGGCATGCGTTCTTGCTCTTCATCTTCTTCAACGGCACCGTGGTGTTTGCGACCGGGCCCCATGCGTTGGCTCGGACTGTGTTTGTGTGCGGGATTGTGCGCCGTGTGGTGGTATGTTGCGAGAACCCATTCGCCGCGCTAGCCATTGCGTGGCGGTGAATCATCACGCTAGAAGCCACCGCTTGATGATGAATCATCAAGCTAGAAGATGCAAGCCGACTGAAGTCGGCTGCGACCCAATAGGTTTCAACCATCTTTAGATGGCTTTCATCTCATAGGCTGATGCTTCAGCATCAGACGAAGTTTGAGGAGCTAGCCGCCGCGTGATGATGAATCATCACGCTAGAAAATGCAAGCCGACTGAAGTCGGCTGCGACCCAATAGGTTTCAGCCATCTTTAGATGGCTTTCATCTCATAGGCTGATGCTTCAGCATCAGACGAAGTTTGAGGAGCTAGCCGCCGCGTGATGATGAATCATCACGCTAGAAAATGCAAGCCGACTGAAGTCGGCTGCGACCCAATAGGTTTCAGCCATCTTTAGATGGCTTTCATCTCATAGGCTGATGCTTCAGCATCAGACGAAGTTTGAGGAGCTAGCCGCCGCGTGATGATAAATCATCAAGCTAGAAGATGCAAGCCGACTGAAGTCGGTTGCGACCCAATAGGTTTCAGCCATCTTTAGATGGCTTTCATCTTGTAGGCTGATGCTTCAGCATCAGACGAAGGAGCGAATCTCTGAATGGACTCTGTGCATATCGAGTTGCGCCGTCCGACCATCGGCCCCATCTCTTTCCCGTTTTACTATGGCTGGGTGAACCTTGCCATTGCGGCACTGGCAATGGTCGGCACGCTGCCGGGGCGAACGCAAGGACTTGGTTTGATCACCGAGTCATTGCTCGCCGATCTTCAAATCGATCGCATTCTCTTCGCACGCATCAACCTTTGGGCGACGCTCATCGGTTCGCTCTTTTGCCTCGGCATCGGACGAATGATTGATCGCTTCGGCAGTCGCGTTGTGCTATCGGTTGTGGTCACGTCGCTCGCGGCAGTTGTATTGTTGATGAGCGGCGCCCACGAAGTGGCCTCGCTCGCTCTGCTCATCACACTCACGCGCGGGTTGGGCCAGAGCGCGCTTTCGGTGATTAGCATCACGATGGTCGGCCAGTGGTTCGTGCGTCGACTCGGTTCCGCGATGGGTGTTTATACAATTGTATTGAGCATCGGGTTCATGTTGGCGTTTCCGATTGTGGGCGCAACCGTGCTCAACTATGGTTGGCGCACGGCATGGATGAGCATCGGCTTCGCGCTGCTGCTCGGGCTTGTGCCGCTCGCGTGGATTTTCGTGCGGCGAACACCCGAAGCATGCGGCCTCGCGCTCGACGGCGAGCGTGCGATTGAGAACAACGCCGCGAACGATACGACCGGTCACACACTATGGCAAGCTCTGTCAACGCCCGCGTTTTGGATCTTCGGCTTGGCCAGCTCGGTTTACGGCCTCACCGCTTCGGGCATCGGTTTGTTCAATGAATCTATTTTGGCGGAACAAGGCTTCGACGCTTCGACTTATCACAACACGCTGGTGATTAGCGCGCTCACAGCGTTGGTTGGAAATTTTCTCGGTGGTTGGCTGGCTTCAAAGTGGTCGATGAACCGGCTCATGGCATTCGCGATGGCGCTGCTCGCGGGTTCGCTGTTCGCATTGCCGCACGTTGCAACGCAGACGCACGTTGTGGCCTACGCTTTCGTGATGGGGTTGGCGGGCGGTTTTGTCATCGTGATCTTCTTCACGTTTTGGAGCCGCGCATTTGGTCGCGCGCATCTCGGAAAAATTCAAGGCGCGGCGCAAGCGCTCACCGTGCTGGCTTCGGCAGTCGGGCCGCTGTTGCTCGCGGAATGCGTGACGCGCACGGGTTCATATGCGGCGATGTTCTACATTCTTGCTGCTATCGTCGCCATGCTCGGGCTGTGCGCGTGGCTCGTTCGCGTGCCGCGCGCCTCTCTACAGAATGATTAGCGGGCCGGCTCTTCTGCAAGCGAGCGCTTCTTTTGCTTTTGGTTACGATTGCACACGAGCGCGCAGGCTTTTGACAGAATTGCGCAGCAGACATAATCGCAGCGAAAGGAGTTCACTTTGCACTTGACGCCCAGGGTAGGGTTCACAGCCCGGCAGGCGCCCATACTAAAAGTTCAGCGATTGCAAAAATTTTCAACACGGAGAAAACTGAGTAAACGGAGATTAAAAGGCTAATGGAAGGGTTCATACATGATCTTCTCTGTTGACTTAGTTTTCTCCGTGTTCATCTTTGAAGCTTTTCTTTTTTACGACAATATCCCTTCCGTATCCGGCGTCTCCCCTGCCGGGCAGCAGCGATATTCTTTCGACTTGTCCAACAACTCGATCTGCCGTTTCAACAACTCGTTCTCAAGCTGCTTGCGCTCCAAATCCAGCTCAATGGCTTTCATCACGGCGGGCTCGCAGATGTCGCATTCATCTAAACAGCCTTTCACGAGCATGCCGGGCGTGGGCAAAGAGGAGCGTTGCTCGAACGAAAACTTGCGCCGCACTTCCGGTGAGATTTGACCCGTGGCTTTATCCAACAAGCCTGCGGCGATCAAATCATTATCCACTTGCTGCAACGCTTGCTGGCGAATCGCAACGGGCAAAGGCTCGAGGCGCTGAAACGCAAAGGCGCGCAAGCCCGCAACTTGCGGATTGAGGGTTGCGTCCTCGCGCGCCGCAGCCGCCACACTGGCGCGCGCGCTCTCTTCAACTTTGAGTCGGTTGAGATCAGTCGCGAGCACACCATTTGGAATCGCAGACACGTCGCCGCGCGAGACGAAAGGGTTGTTCGTAATCCGCGTGTCCGCGGCCGGGTCGATCACTCTCCGCTCAATGGCTTCGAGCGTAAATTTCACGGTTTGTGTTTTGTTGATTTGATAAAAGAAGAACGTGACCGCGTGGCAGTGATTGAGGTTCGCAAACTCGCGCGAGGAGGATTCGAAGTGATCTTGCGATTCGCCTTCGGTGTGCGTGCGCGTTTGCACTTCGCCGATCGCGACGCTGCTCGCGGCGCGCGTGCCCATCTCCGCGCGGCGATGCGAAGAGGAAGCGTGTTGCGAGAGCTCGCGCAAAAACGTGCCGGTGGAAGACGAATCGTAAGAACCGCTCACGTCCACGGAAGGGCCGTTGAAAATGCTGCCCAACAAGCTGCTGGTTCCGGCGTGGCCTTGGGACGAGCCTTTTGCGGTGTTCGTGGTTTTGGTGGAATCGCGCACGGTGACGTCGGACATGAAATCATTGAGGCTCGCCATGTAGAAGCGCTCTTCCGAAGCCTGCTCGTTGCGATAGCTGACTTTCGTGCTGCTATCAAAAGTGAAGCGCGTGCGACGATCCGAAGTGAACAAGCGCACTTTTTCGCCGGGCAGCAGCGTGGCGCTATAAACCAAATCGCCCAATGCGAGCGGCCCCGGGCAGCGCTCGATACGCGCGTGGATGGTCACTTCCACGGGAACGATTTGGCGTTGATCATTGTTGACGACCACGGTGTTGTGCGTGAGGCGATAATGAAAATCGAGCGCGTCGCAAGGCTGGTCCGTTTCAAGGGCGGGACAACAAGGAAGGGCTGCCTTCTTTTTACTCATCGTGAGTTCGGCCATGGAATTCTCCTGAGTTTGCGTTTGAGTTGCAAGGTTTGATTGAGACGCCGCGAATTTTTCGGCGCGCATATAAACGCAAATTCGAAGGAGAAAAGCCCATTAAATGTTTGTCACACCGTGATGCCCGGTTAAAACAAAACGATTTGCGGCAAAACTATTCAAAAGCAAATGACAGAAAGATGAATGGCAGAAACATGGATTGGGCGTCTGCAGAACCGCGAAAAGCCGCAAACATTTTTTCGGCCTCCATTTTTCTGTCATTGCCGTTAGGGAAAACAATTTCAGGGCAGAATGTTGAGTGACAAAGCTATTCAAAAGTAAAAGCTCTTTGGTAAGCGGATGAAACGAAGATCGCGGATAGAGCCAGCTTTATCCGTGATCTTCGTGAAATCCGCTTATAGAATGCTTTTGGCTGCGGCTCGTCCGGGTCACTACTCCGAGCACAAAACAGGTTACATTCCGCACCTCTATTACTGTCATTCAGGAGGAATCTTTTTAAGCACTGGGCAGCATCTCCAGCACGTAAAAAGTTTCCTTCTGAATGACAGGCAAGAAGGCAGAAGTGTAACCTATATTTCGCTCGGAGTAATAATTGTGTCATGGTTCTTCTCCCAATCGTCTTTGCAGCGTGCGAAAATTGATGCCCAACACGCGGCCGGCTTCCTTCTTGTTCCCTCCCACTTCCTCCAAAATGATGTGCGCATAGCGCCGCGTCAATTCGTCTTCATTGAGACGCTGGCTGTGCGCTTCGAGGACGAGCTTGTCTTCGAGGCGTTGGCTGAGGCGCAAAAGCGGCTTGAGCGAAATGCGCGTGTCCTGACTGAGCACGACCGCGCGTTCGATGAGATTTTCCAGCTCGCGCACGTTGCCGGGCCAGGGTTGGCGCAACAGAAAATCCGTTGCGCTGGCGGCAAAGCCTTCAATCTGCTTGCCCATCTTCGTCGTATAGCGGCGCAAAAAATTTTCCGCCAACAACGGAATGTCTTCCGGGCGCTCGCGCAACGGCGGCAAGTGCACGGGCACCACGTTCAGGCGATAGTACAAATCTTCGCGAAACGTTCCGGCGCGCAGGGCTTGCGTCAAATCACGGTTCGAGGCAGCAAGCACACGAATATCGAGCGGAATCGTTTGATCGCCGCCCACGCGCTCGAAGCTGCGTTCCTGCAGCACGCGCAGCAGCTTCACCTGCGTGCTCGCGGGAATCTCGGCGACTTCGTCTAAAAACAATGTGCCGTTCTGCGCCTGCTCGAAGCGGCCGATTTTCTGTTTGATTGCGCCCGTGAACGCGCCTCTTTCGTGTCCGAACAATTCGCTTTCGAGCAGCGTTTCGGCGAGCGCGGCGCAATGCACGGCAATGAAGGGCTGCGCGCGCCGCGGGCTGTTGTAATGAATCGCCTTCGCGACCAATTCTTTGCCGGTTCCGGTTTCGCCTTGAATCAAAACCGTGGTATCGGTCTCCGCGACTTGCGCGATCAAATCGAAAACTTGGCGCATAGCCGCGCTCTTGCCGAGCAGATTTCCATACGTGAATTTCTCCGCGACCTCCGCGCGCAAACGCTGCAGTTCCTGCCGCTCGCGGCTCTTCGCGATCGCGCGGCTGATTTTGAGCAGCAATTCGTCGTTGCCGCACGGCTTGGTGAGATAATCATCCGCGCCGCGCTTCATGGCTTCCACGGCGGAGCTGATCGAGGCGAAGCCCGTGATCATCACCACCGGCGTGGCCGGATAGTGCGTTTGCGCGTGCTCCAACACTTCCAGCCCGCCGGAGCCGGGCATGACAAGATCGCTCAACACGAGATCGTAGCGCTGCTCGCGCAAACGCTGCGTCGCTTCTTCGAAGGAAGCGAGCGCTTCGACAAGGTAGCCTTCTTCTTCCAACAAGCTTTGCGTAATAGCGCGAAACGTTTTGTCGTCATCAATGATGAGCACGCGGCTTTGGTTCATAGTTTTCTCTCAGGGATCATTATTACATTTTGCATGCACTTTTTACTTTGGGTGTGTCACATTCACGGAAGCCCTCCCCTTGCTTGTCATTCAGGAGGAAACTTTTAGCATAACCATATTCTCCAGCGCTGAAAAAGATTCCTCCTGAATGACAATGCGGAGGATATAAATCGCTTCGGCGATGAGCATTCAATCCTCCGCATTCAAACCGAGCGCGAGAAAGATCGTGTAGGTTTGCGCCTCGCGCCGTCCCGCCGTAGCCGGGGCATTTTGAAACCGCGAACGTTCAACCGCGAGTTTGACGCGCAAATTTCGCATCACCTCATAACGCGCTTCGAGCCGCAAGCGCGTGCGCCGCTCGACAATGCCGTCGAAAAAATATACGGTTTGATTGTCGCGCACATGAAAAGCGCGATCAACGTCGCCGCCCACGTTGCGGTCCGGGGGATTCGCGCCGTGACGCGCATGTTCTGCTGCGCCGAGCGCTTGCCAATGGCGTCCGCCCCACAGCAACCACTCGAAATAAAACGCCTCCGCATTCGGGCCAAGCGGATGGCCGAGCATCGTGTTGTAATGCTTATAGACGTTGATCGGAAACGTGTGCGAATAAACATACGGCGCAAGCCGCACATACTCCGCGCGCAGGTCGTGCGCGAAGCGTCCGAGCGTGCTCGCGAAATGCGCGCCGGCGAGCCATGCGACTTTATTGCCATACCAATGCTCGCTCAAACGCGCAATGGCGAGGTCGTCAATAAACAATTCGCCATAAACACGCAAGCCCGGCAGCGGGCGCACTTCAAGATCCGCGCCTATCGTCGCGTTATCGCGGTCGCCGAGAAAATGCTCGGCGCTGCGATAGAACATAATGGGATTGAGATATGCCAGCTCAACGCCGCGCTCGCTGTAGATCACGGTTTCATGCAGCGCGAAATTGAGCCAACGCATGGGCGCAACCTCCAAACGATGCGCCGCGAGATATTTGTTCGCGAAAATTTGCCGCTCCACCCCGTTCGAGAAATAGGAGTTCGTGAGCACGGGCGGGTGCTGCCGCAATGTGGCGTGCAAGTACGTAAACTGCGCGCGCCAGAACTGCGCGACAAGCTTGATTTGATCATACGAAGTCGCATAATCGTTCAACGCGAGGCTGCCGCTGCGCCCCGGGCCCCAACGATTGAAATTCTTTCCCACCTCCACTTCAACATACGGCAACGCGAAGTAGAGATACGCCACGGTTTCATCATGATAAACATGCGAGCCATAACCGCGCGCGTACCCATAGCGCGGCCACGCCAATCGCGAAGAGGCCGGATACGTGCGCGTGCCGAACTCTTTCGTGTCGCGGCTATTGAAATAAAAGCCGAGCCGCTTCCCTAGCGCGCCCCAAAAGATGAAACCGTTCGTGCTCTGCGCCACGCGATCTTGCTGCGCGAGCGTATCCGTGTCGTTGAAAGTTCCATCGCGATAAAGGAGCGGATCGAAATAAAACCGCAAGCCGCGTTCTTGCCACGCGAAAAAATTTCGGCCATTGTTGTAAAGCGGGCGAGGCAGCCATTCGGTTAGCCGTGATTCATTGCGACGCTGCTTTGCGATCACCTCCGCGAGCGCGGCGCTGCTATCCAACCTTTGCGCTTCTTCGGAAAACTCGAAGAGCAAATATTCCAAACGCTCGCGCTCGGCGTGGCTCAAACGGGCATTTGTATTTTTGTGGAGGGAAAGCAAAGCTTTGGTCATGGCAGATTTGGTCAACGGCCGCGTATTGAACGTCCCCACTTCAAGCAAGCCCCGGCCGCGGAAATGATCGAGCAAATCATAAGACCATGAGGAGAGCGGCGTTTCGACGGTTTGCGTGAAGGCTGAACGCAGCGGAACAAGGAGAAGCAGAATGACAAAGGATCTTTTTATGCGATCGGCGCGTGGTTCGTTAGAGCGCGTTCCCAAGCGCTCAAAAAGATTCTTACAGAATGACATTCGAGGTAGGAGCGATGATTGGATGAACTCGGATCTGTTGTTGGCTTACCATCTGAATTTTGCATTGGTGATGCCGCCAAACAACGCCTGCGGTTGCTCCCGCAACGGCGGGAGCAGGCTAGGAGGTGAAAGCCGTCTGAAGACTATAGGTGTCAAGCTAAGGAATTCAGCAGGCTTTTGTTCATGAATCCGCCTGAACTCATCCCCTAAATCCCCTTCTCTTAAAAAGAGAAGGGGACTTTCAGAGCTTCGAATAGTTTTTCTCCGCTTCTCTTCCCAAGAGAAGGGGCCGGGGATGAGTTCTGGTTGCGTGAAAGCTCTTAGCTTGACACACATGGTCTGAAGACGTCTAATCACCCATTGGGTGATGGCCAACTTCAGCTGGCTTGCATCTCCTAGCTTGATCCCGACTTATTCGGGATCAAGCGATGGTTGGTGAGGGCACGGCGCAAAATTCAGGTACTAGTCGAACTATCATTATCTCCAACTCGCATGAACAACTTTTGCCACTTCAATCTTTCCGGCTCATGCGAGCGGACGTGGCTCACGTACTCTTTGATGAACGCAAACACGAGGCTCAAAAGCAACATTGCGCTTGTGCCGGTGAGCAGCAGGATGAGGCGCTTGGGCTTGGCGCGGAATTCCGGCGGCACGGCGCGATCGAGCGCTTGCACCGTCGGCGTATCGCGCGCTTCCGAAATTTTAGCCTGATAGTATTGTTGATTCAAAAGCTGCCACACGGTTTCTTGCGCTTTCAATTCGCGCGTCAACTCGGCGAGGCGGCGCGCCAGCTCGGGAATCTCCGCGAACGCGACGAAGTATTGCTCGCGCTGTTGCGTTTCCGCGCCGCCGAATTGCAAGCGTTGAACTTGCTTTTCGAGCGCGGTGATCTCTGCCTGCATTTGCGCAATAGCGGGATTGCCGGCTTTCATGCTGCGCCGCATCATCTCCAGCTCGATGCGCTTCGCAATGAGATTGCCCTGCAACTCTCCCGCTTGCGCGAGCCCGGCTTGCATTTGCTCGTTCATGCCCACTGCGCCGTGCTGCTTTTGAAATTGCGCCAGACTATCGGCCAGCGCGCTCAACTTATTCGAAGTGAGCGCAAGCTGCTCTTCGATATAAACCCGCGTATTGCGCGCGGCTGAAATGTTTTTCTCACGATTGACGCGGTCCAGCTCGGCGACAAAGGCATTGGCAACTTCAGCCGCGAGCTGCGGCGAACTCATTTCAACCGCGATCTCAATAATACCCTGCTCGGTCGTTGATAAAGTTGTGCGCTCGTAAAGTCGTTTCAGCGCCTTCTCCTCGCTCTCCATTTCCCAATACTGCATGAGCGTGGTCGTATTTTCTCCCTCTGTCATTCTGGAAGAATCTTCCCTCGCACTTGCACCGTTTTCTCTCATGAGCGGATGACGCAAGACGCCCTCACCGACCGCGCGGCTGGCTAAAATTTCAACGAAGAGATCGGAAGTGGATTGCGCGAGCGGTAAGGTGAGAGGAACGAGCGGCGAGTCGGAAAGCAAATTCAAAAAGCTTTCGCGTTGATTGCCGTCCGGCGGCAATAGCGTCGCGCGCGCGAGGTAGCTCGCCGGCCAAAGCAATCCCAATAGGAGAAAAAAAACCGCGGCGCCGGCAACATTGCGCAGAATCATGCGCCGGTGTTTGACGATCACGCCGAGCATCGTGAACAAATCAACTTCATTATTCCACGCGCCGTTATGGCCGTTGGCAAGCTCCGGCGTGGACTTTGAATTGGGTTCAAGCATACAGGCTCAACTTTTCTCTTCACCATACACGAAAGGATTGCGCATGCCGACTCCTTGCAGATGGAATTATCCCAAAAGCGTAACGCTGATTGGATAACGTAGCCAATCTGCGCTTAGCATCAAACCGATTTCATCCTCTTACTTGCCTCTGGGCGCTTTCCGTTTCAATTCCTCAAACCAGTTCGTCACCACGTTAAGCTGGGTTTGCCGCGAGGGCTCTTCGCTGCTTTTCAGCAACAGGAAACGTTGGCCATCCGGCGAAACATCATAGGATCGGCCGCCTGGAACGCGTACATAATCACCTTCGAAAAGCGCCTTGGGCAGCTCAAAAGAGATTTTCGGATTGGTGCTGTAGCTCACGGCCATCCACTTTCCGCCAACGCGATAGAACAGCTCGCTAGTGCTGCGCGACCAGATCGAGTTACTTCCACCCTCAGTTGAAATTCGCCGCTTTTCACCGGTCTGGGGATAAGGTTGAACGTAGACATCCGATTGCCCCTGTTCATCCGAGGTATAAGCAATCAATTGGCCATCAGGTGAAAACGCCGGCCCCCATTCATTAAAACGGCTGGTGGCGAATGGCTGCCATTTACTTTCGCTATTTATCGAGACCAAATAGATATCATCGGTTTGTCCTTGTACATTAAGTGCCAATAGTTTTCCATCAGGTGAGCATGAAGACGGCAAATGCAAGACTTCACTTTGGGTGAGTTGCTTGATCTCACCACTTCCGTCAGCAGATTGCACGAATATATTATAAGCACCAGCTCGATCGGAAGTGAAAATCACTGACCCGCCATCTGGCGTCCATACGGGAAACAAATTGTTTCCATCTATTGTGAGTCTTGAGCGAGAACCGCGCAAGAGATCAAAGATCCAAACATCCTGTTTCGCACTTTGGACCCCAATAATCAGGCGCTTGCCATCAGGAGACAATTGATATGCATCATAAGTTTCAGCGGGAAACTGAAGTTGTTCCGCCTGGCCTTTACGGTCCAACCAGATCAGTGTGCTTTTGCCTTGAAAAACGCCGGGAAGATAAACAAGCATTCCGTCATTGGAAATGTTGTAGTGAGTCGCGCCCAAGTTTGCTTCCATTCTGACATGGTCGAGAACCGGCGCTGGAGAACCGGTCACTTTCAGGTTATCCAAATCAAAGGGCACGGCTTCCAATCTTCCACCTGAATCCGTGAAGAAAATCCGAGGAATTTAGCAGGAAAGGCTTTATATTCGCGGTGTTCATCAGCCTTTTCTTTTTGTCGGACATTCACCTCGGAGGTGCAAGCCATGCGGTTCATTTTGGAAC